>Ga0181420_1000311_pt1 | contig 19988 bp, 13 predicted proteins | sample 43SPOviralmetaG_FD_130145 | JGI IMG/M metagenome (GOLD analysis project Ga0181420, IMG submission 130145) | Marine viral communities from the oligotrophic San Pedro Time Series (SPOT) site, San Pedro Channel, CA, USA - 43 SPOT_SRF_2013-05-22 | ecosystem: Environmental > Aquatic > Marine > Strait... | reverse complement strand
CAAGAATAAACTTGATGAGCAAACCGCACAATATGAAGCAGAAGTTGCTGCGAATAATGCTCTGGAAGAAGAACGTCAACGATTGAGAGATATCGCTGACCGCATGAGAGGGTTGCTCGACGCTCGTGATCAGCGACTTGCCGACCTTGAGGAACAACTTGAACGAGTTATGCAGGGCCCAAGATCTGTGTCTGCTGAGCATGACTACTTGGTAGAACAAATAGAGGAGATGAAGCGACGTTTGCTTGAAAGAAATCGTGAATATGAATCCCTTAGACGCCGTGAACGCCGACTCCACACCGATGTCTTCGAGCGCGATGAGCGTATCCAGCAGATGTCTTTGACAATGACCGACCTTGAAGCAGCATTAACCGATCGTGTTGCTGAAATCAGAGAATTAGAGTCACAGAATCAAGTCGCTATGCAAGAAGTTGATAGCGTCCGTCGAGGAGAAAGAACTCGAGAAGTTGTCGGGCGTGTCTTCGCAGATTCACTTTCGTTGGTTCGTGGACATGATGCTCGTGAAGCGAAGAAAGAAGCTTATGCAAACTCTCCTGATGTTGAGCGAACACTCTCAACCCCTTCTCCGGCTGAAATGCAACACCTTGCTGAGGGCGGTCGCGTCCAACTCGATGTTCATGAAGATGAGTTGCCAACCGGTATGGATGTTGACGAAGCAAGACCTCCGGCACCCGGTGGAAGTGGAGATCCTGTTCTCTTTGATGAGGAATCAGAGAACACTGATGAGTGAGTGTAATTGCTCTCTCAAACTTTCAAGTGAATCGTGCTCTTCGGTTATTGTTCCTGTAACAATGTAATCTGCACCGGCATTTGATGCAATCAGTAATTGCTCTGGAGTTCGAATTCCTCCACCGACAATGAGAATGCATTTACTGGACGATTTAGCAGTCTGGATAAGGTCTGAATGAACAGGATCTGATGCTCCTGATCCTGCTTCAAGATAAATTGTCGAGAATCCATACATTTCAGCCGTTTTACAATATGCAGAGAGTACTGAATGGTCTGTTGGTTGGATGAGTTTTGCATCCCCTACTTCACCCACCTTTCCGCCTGGAGCGCAGACAATGTATCCTGTGGAGATCGGTTTAATTCCATATTCATCGATAAGCGGAGCTCCTGCAAGTTGTTCGTCGATCAAAAAGCGACGATGGTTGCTATTCATGAGCATCATGAATAGAATCCCATCCGCGCGATGTGACATGGCATGGGCTCCACCTGGAAAAAGAATCACAGGAACATTCCACATTGCTTCATTTGCATCAGGATGTTGACTTGCAGCAAACAGTCGGAGTTCTAGTGCTTCTTGTATTGCTTCACATGTCGCATGGACAAGCTCGTCGCCAGTATTGGTTGAACCACCAACAAATATTGCTGAAGTGCCACATTCAACTGCTACTAAGGCTCGATTAGCGGCTACTTCAGGAGACTGTTTATCCGGATCGATAAGTGTAATATGTCTAGCTCTCCCGTTCTGGGGAGGGAGCATAGGCGATTCATTGTCCCACATATCTAACACCCTCTGTCCACCTGTAGTCGACTCGGTTGGTAAAGGATTTCATTCAGATGAAAGTTTTCTGATGTCTGCAGCGACGCTTTCTGAATCCCATTCTGATTGAAGCCACTGTACTCTGACATCGCGGTCTATGTCAACAAGAACTGCATGTACTGTCTGAGTTACTGTATAATTCATCAAATGGATTGAGCAACGAGCAAGAGAATCTGTCAGATTCGCAGATACCTCGACAGAGGTGCCGAAGGATGCCCAAACTGATTCAATCATTTCAAGTTCAGAATTGATATTATTTACAGTAAGATGTGGCCATTCAACACTGTTGTTTTGTTTGTAATGGGAAAGTCGGTTACTGTCATCGTGCCATGGATCCGTAGTAATGGTAAGGAGAGAGACTCTTTTCTGTTCTTGTGAGGAAAGGAGATTGTACGTTTCATTCATTGCCTTAGTTAAATCATCACATCCATCGAGACAAGATGTGTGAATAAAGCCGACCATAATCACGTCTGAGTCAACCATTGAGAGATTGAATCTGCCCCCTGAGTCATCGAATAGTTCGAACGTTGCAACACTCTTTGGTTCCATTGTCTTTCCATAAAAATCAGTTGTGCCTATACATCCAGAACAAAACATTGCGATTGTAATGAAAGCGATTAGGGCACGCATAATTTCACTTCTTACGGCGTTTCAATCCAGCACCGAGCAAGGCTAAAATGAGGAGTGAAAATCCAGCATCAACGAGGACTTCTTCAATCTCATAGTAGTCACGAAGATAGTCAATTTCAGGTGTAAATGAATACAGTATAGTTCCACCACCAGGAGGGCCTCCGCCGCCACCTGGGCCTCCGCCACCGCCCCCTTGACCGCCGCCACCTTGACCGCCGCCAACGTCTTGGCTAGCAACGTCAGCAATGCCGTGATAGCAGAGAAGGAAATAAGGGAACCCAATCATTCCAACTGTTTGCCCATTTGTATCAGTTACCATAGAAGGGGAACCCGATAGAGGTGTGCTAACATAATGATAAATTCCATCAGGGTATTCTGGAGTTGGCCCAAATCGTCCGTTGCATTCATCCAAATCTCCAACTCCAGCAACATAATTCCAGTCATCAATTCCATTGTAACCTTGGTCGCCACCTTCTTGTGTTCTCTCGATAGCATAAGAAGAAGTAATTGCTTTCAGAGAGGTTTGATCATCATTGTAACCATACATCCCGTAGATAGGATAGCCATCGAATGCCCAGCCAATAATTGGGCTATGTTCATCGCTCTTTATTTTCGAAGAATCATAATCTTCCATTGTCTCTCCGGCTTCAGGTTCCCAATAGACGCAGTTCGCATCATAGTGATAGTGGTAGCCACCTTGGCCAGCAGAGTGTCCTGTGCACCAACCAAGGGTAATTGGCTGCCGGTCTTCGTTGAAATATTCGAAGTGAAGTGCAACTGCGTCTCCTCCGGGACCTTCCTCTGGCCCGAATATTGGAGCACCATTGACTGACATCGCAACAGTTCCTCGGTCTGGAACACATTCCCAGCGCCCAGCGGAAGCTGGACAGTTTGTTGTATCGTGTCCTCCCGTGGTGTCATTTACTGGATTTAGAGGATATGTCGAGGTGTAGTCCTTTTCAGGGGCGCAACAACCCATTGTGCTCAAGAAATCGTGATTTGGAATCCCATTGCTTTCAACAACCATCTCATTATTTTGCACTGTCACAGAGACCTCGCACTGGAACCATGGTCCAGAGCCTCCCCCGCCAGCACTGCTGACACCGTTTGTATTTGCAGTGTATCCATTTCCATCTCCATTGAAATCTTTGACCCACGGCCCTTGTCCACCTGTACACATCCATGAATCTTCAGGTGACCAATCTGGTAGTGTACAGCCATCTGGACCAACTTGTTCACCACTAGGCGTGTTAGGACATAAATCGAGGTCATCAGATACACCATCTCCATCTGTATCCTTTTGAGAATCTGAACTTCCGCTTGATTCGACTTGTTCACCTAATGGGGTATTGGAGCACTGATCAATCGCGTTACTAACTCCATCATTGTCCGCATCAAGTTGGTATTGTGAACAGCCATCAGGATTGACTGCTCTATCTGCTTGCGTGTCAGGGCATAAGTCAGCGTCGTTCATGATGGTGTCTTGATCGGAATCTGTCTCTGAATCAGAACATCCTGTTCCATAGACTGGTTCATCAGCCGGTGTTGAATCACAGTCATCGCTCAAATCTGGAATGCCATCGTTATCTGAGTCGGTTGAAGAGGGTGTCACTGGAAGATTGACTCGAAGTGTTTGGGTGGATGTCGTGTATAGTCCACAATCCGCAATAATATCACCTTCAGTATTTGTTGTCGATACATCGAATGTGATTGTGTATGTTCCAAGCGTCGCATTCACATCCCCAGTAATAGAGCTTGCAGAACTTGCCCCAAGAGGATGATACTTAATTGAACACGTCTCTGGAAATTGGTGAAGAATGGCTCCAGAAAGATGCCCAATTGTTTCGTTCTCAGCTGGCTCTGTCCATGAGAACACGACATCAACATCTCGCTCTGTGGGAACAGTCACGATGTATTCAATCAAATGTTCGATGCTCAATCCTTCTGCATCTGTGGCTTTGATTCGGACGAGCCATTGCCCAGGTTCAGACTCTGGAAACTCAACTTCCCATAATCCATTAGCTCCTGTTTGTAATGTAGTGGTTGCAAGGTAGATTGAAAAGTCTTGGTTCAGCATTGTAATCTCAACAATCACATTCGAAGAATCCTCATCTACAACATATCCTTGAAGTGTGTGATTTGTCCCAGTCCATTCAGACGTTCTGTTCTCTGTAAGTATAGTTGGGGCAACATTCTCTGGAAGTGTTTGATTTTCTTCTTGGATAATTTCGTTATTCTGAGAACTTGAGTCATCATCTGAACCTTCGTCATCAGATGATAATGCAAACACTGCTATTGAGGCACCTACAAGAAGAGCAACCAATATCATGGAAGCCAATTTATTGTCCATGCCTCAAAGTCTCTGCAATAGCATTTAGACTTGTTTCACTTTTGTGTGGCAAGACTTCACAAACCCGAGCCTGTAGCGAGGACTCATGGAAACAGTTGAGAAGCCTCTGCGTAATATTCTCAACCGATCTGATGCGCCGAAAGGTAAAATTCGGCTCGCCATACTCTGTTCGATTCTAAACAAAATTTGGGATTTAGCACCTCCACTATTGATCGGTGTTGCTGTTGATGTTGTGGTTCAGAAAGAAGATTCATTGCTTGCAGACTGGGGGATTATTGATCCGTGGAATCAATTGCTTGTGCTTGCAGTAGCAACGTTTGTTATCTGGGGGTTAGAATCTCTCTTCGAATACTTTTATGCGATTTTATGGCGGAATTTGGCTCAAACTGTCCAGCACAACCTTCGACTCGTTACCTTCGATCACGTCCAGCACCAGGCGATGTCTTGGTTTGATGAACACCAGAAAGGTGACCTTCTTGCCGTAATGAATGATGATGTCAACCAATTAGAACGGTTCCTAGACAAAGGTGCAAATGACCTCTTACAGGTGACTACGACGGTCATTGTTGTTGGCTCTGTATTCCTTTTCCTATCGTGGGAAATTGCTCTCTTTGCTGTTCTTCCAATTCCCGTAATCTTGTGGGGCTCCTTTCTTTATCAGAAAAAACTTCAATCGCGATATCAAGAAGTTCGTTATACTGCTGGACAACTTAACGCCCTTCTCGAAAATGATTTGACTGGTATGGCGACAATTCAATCCTTCACAAGTGAAGAGAGGGAATTGAGGCGCGTTGAAGATCTTTCTGAATCATACAGAGGCGCAAACAAATCTGCTATTCGCCTTTCAGCAGCATTCGTTCCCCTTATTCGCATGGCTATTTTGGCTGGATTTACAGCTACTTTACTACTTGGTGGTAAGCTAGCGCTCGATGGGGTTCTTGCAGTTGGAGCTTATTCTGTCCTTGTGTTCATGACGCAGCGTTTGTTATGGCCCCTTACTCGTCTTGGTGAAACCTTTGATTTGTATCAGAGAGCAATGGCCTCATCAGTTCGAATTCTTACGCTTCTTGAACGACCAAGTTCTATTGTAGATGGAAGTAAGATATTAGATAGAGAATCTGCTGGTAAGAGTCCAATTCGATTCAACAGTGTCTCATTCGCTTATCCCGAGCGAGATGAATTATTCACTGATTTCAACATGGAAATTGAATCCGGGGCTACGGTTGGAGTTGTTGGGACTACTGGTTCAGGGAAAACAACACTTACGCGGTTTTTGCTCCGTTTTGCTGAGCCATCACGGGGTGAAATTGTATGGGGTGAGAATTCGATAGAGGATTACACACTTTCTTCGCTAAGGGATTCTATCGCTTTGGTCTCTCAACATGTTACCCTCTTCCCGACAACCATTCGGGAAAATATTCGTTACGGGAAGGAAGATGCTAGTGACATAGAGATCGAAGATGCTGCGGTAATTGCCGAAGCATTTGATTTCATTGAAGCGCTCCCTAAAGGGTGGGATACATTGGTTGGAGAGGGTGGATATCGCCTATCGGGGGGCCAGAGGCAACGAATTGCGATTGCTCGGGCAATCCTGAAGGATGCTCCATTGCTTATCCTAGATGAAGCGACATCTGCTGTAGATAATGAAACTGAAGCTGCGCTACAGAGAAGTATCGCAAAAATTAGTCGTGATAGGACAACAATGATTGTTGCTCACAGGTTGTCAACAGTCAGAAATTCAAACCAAATTTTAGTGCTTGAGGATGGATCAATAATTGAACAAGGAACTCATGATGATTTAGTTAAGGCGGATGGGAAATATGCGGCTCTGTGGCGCGTTCAAACTGGTAGTAATATAGAAATAATATTGGAATTATAACACAAAAATATATATCTACGACTCTTTTGGTCGAAACTGATAATATATGATATCTGAGAAATTCTCAAAAACAACCAGCCTGCTTCTAGTCGCAACTTTTGCCCTTGCTATGGCATCCACAGTTTCTGCTGCGGACATCGTACCGGGCGCAATGGACAAAGATACTGGATTGCCAGCCTTCCTATCGGATGGCGCTGATGATGGTCTTCAAACGTTGACCTTTTTCCTCTTCTTCGTTGGATACATCGCCATGGGCGCTGCTTTCATCTTCTTCATGAGTGAGAGAAGCAACGTTGCACCTGAATACCGAACAACAATGACCATCTCGGCATTGATTGTTGGTATTGCTGCTTTCCACTACTACTACATGCGTGGAGTCTACGCTGACTTCGGCGAAGTCTCTGTTGAGTACCGATACATGGATTGGATTATCACGGTCCCATTGATGGCACTCAAGTTCCCTTCCCTCGTCGGCAAGGGCGCAATCACCGACAAGAAAGTCGCTGGACTCGGATTCACTGGAATCTGTTTCACTGGTGCTCTTATCATGATTGGATTCGGATACGCTGGTGAAGCTGATTTGATGAACCCAATCGTCGCACTCCTCCTTGGAGGAATGGGATGGGCTATGATTATCGTAGCAACTGGAACACCGTGGTCTAACGGACTTGGCGTTGACAACAGCAAAATCGCGCCTGAGCTCCTGTGGAGCGCAAACGCTCTCCGCTGGTTCATCGTCGTCGGTTGGATCATCTACCCTGTTGGCTACCTCTTCAGCCCTGAAGTCAATCTCATTTCGATGGACAACGGAGCTGAAATCATGGCTGTTGCTTACAATATCGCAGATATCATCAACAAGATCGGATTCGGTATTGTTGCATGGATGGGTGCTAAGAAAGCAACCGAAGCAATGAACTCTTGATTGAGTTATACATCGCAATAGGACAAGATTGGAAGAGGGTGCTCTTTGCACCCTCTTCCTTATCTTTGCTGAGTCATACTTCGCAACATGCTCTCAAGTGAACATGTTGGGAATAACTTCTGGTGAACCAGACTAAGTGGCCACCAGAGTAAGGTATATCCAAGCACCAATACACTCGCAGAAGAAAGCCCTAAGTTTGCATTAGCAAATATGCTTAGAGGAATGAAATGAACAACGTAAAGCGTCAAAGAAAGCCTTCCTAAATGGTGGAGTCCTATCTTTGAGTTCTTATTTTCAAGAATAGCCCAAATGAGAAGCACACCTGTTAGAGCTGCTATCAAGAAGGGTGTATTCGCTGGGAAGAAGGTCAACGTCGCTTCACCTGAAGGTTGGGCAAACGGTATTTCTTCCTGTATTGACTTGTACAAGAAATAAGCACTAATAGAAAATCCACCTGATCCAAGAATCAGTAAAGTTCTACGAGGTGGGTTGAAATTATTGAGTGATGCTCCGAATAGGGAAAACAAAAGCCAGGGGAGGAGAGGATATGTTCCTGTTAGTAAAAGATGTTTGATATGTTCAAGCAGCCCTCCAACAAAGGTTCGATCGTCCCAATCTAGTGCTTCATGTCCTGAAAGGAGGATTTGATTCAGTGTAAGTATACCACCTCCAACCAAAATTGTTGCCTGTATATTCTTACTTATTCGAACCCAAAGTGGAGCAGATAGATAGAGCAGAGCGAATAAAGTGAGAACCCCTGGTGAGAAAATATCAAAACGCTGAGGCGCTGATATGTTAACAAGTATTTGTGCTGCATAAAGAAACGAAAATCGAATTAACGCCTTTCGTAATGTCCATTTTGACTGAACCGTAACCCATCCTCCAACTGTAACGAATAGTGGGGCTGCTAAGCCTCCTAGACCTCCGATAATAAGAGCAAGTAGGTTTGTTGTTGAGGCATCCGAAGGAGCCCATGTAGCCGCAGAATGGACCATGACCATGAGGAGAATTGCAACGCCTCGTAATTGGTCGATGTCTTTGCGACGACGCATTGAATCTCACCGTTGACTTCGAACGTATTCAACGGCATTTCTGAATATCTGAAGGCCTGAACCTTCCCATTCATCCTCTTTGAGGTTCATTGATGTGTGTTCAGGATGGAGCCACATCGTGTAGAATGCTTCGGGATGTGGCATTAAACCAAAGACAAGACCTGTTGGATCACATATTCCAGCAATGTTACGCATGCTCCCATTTGGACTCAATGGGAATGGGAGTAATTCATCTGAAACTTCAGATCCCGGTTCAGTAGATGGGTCAACATAGCGCACTGTTAGTTGTTGATTTGATGAAAGGCGATCAAGTTCTCCTTCTGTAGGCATAACAAATCTTCCTTCCCCATGACGTACAGGGCATTCAATTCGTTGGATTCCTTTTGTCCAGATGCATGGACTCTCAGAATCAAATTCTAATGTCACCCAACGGTCTTCATATCGTCCGGTATTATTGAGTGTCAAGCTTGCACGTTGAATTAAATCTGGCTCAAGTGAAGCGTTTTCAGGCCCTGGAAGAAGTCCTGTCTTTACAAGCGCCTGAAACCCATTACAAATACCAATAATTGGTTTTCCTGAACTAACAAATTTTTGAAGTTGTTCCCTTAGTGCAAAGCGAAGACGATTTCCAAGGAGACGACCGCTGCCAAGATGGTCACCAAACGAAAAACCGCCAGGAACAGCAAGAATATCAAATTCTTCTAAACTTCGATTTCCTTGTACGAGATGGTTGACGTGAAGGCGTTCGGAAGTGCCACCAACCATATCGAATACGGCTGCAGTTTCACGATCGCAGTTAATTCCGAAACCGAAGAGAACAGCAACACGAACATGGGTGCTCATTCAGACCCCTCCTGTCATATCAAGCGCTTCTTTCCATGATTTGGTCAAGTCTGCGACATTCCCTTGAACCAATACGTCATAACCGTCTTCAATAAGAAGAGTTGGAGTCTCAGTTACCATTCCAATGAGATGGATATCTGCATCACTCATTGCTTCGATGAAGTTCATTTCATGTTCCGCATCAACAGCAACGATAATTCTTCCAAGAGATTCGCTCCAGAGTCGAGAAAACGAGTCCCCTTCTCCAATTCCATCAATATCAATAATGGCTCCTAAACGTCCGCCAATACACATCTCTGCTACTGTGACTGCAAGGCCACCTTCACTACAATCATGTGCAGTTCGAATCAATCCATTCTGAATCGTTTTGGATAGTCTTCGATAGATATCGAGTTGGCGTTCAGGATCTGGTAGGTGGGGGACATTGCCACCAATACCTTCGGCGACGCCCTTTTCCTTCAGATGATAAGCGACTTCTGATGCACCTAGCTCATTCTTACTGTTTCCAACTAAGTAGATACGCTGTCCATGTTGTTTGAAATTCGAAGTGGCTGTATTTCGTACATCAGCATGATTTCCAAAGAGAGAGAAAAGCATCGTTGGGGGGATAGAAATTTTATTTGGCCAAACGCCGTAATCGTTCTTCATTGAATCTTTACCAGAGACGCATGGGAGACGATATGCTCGGCAAACACGCTCTAGTTCTCGATTTGCTCGAACAAGTTGAGCTAGTTTGAATTTCCCATCAGGTGTTTTTTCTGACTCGATTGGGTCTGGCCAACAAAAGTTGTCAAGACCAGCCATCTTATCGATATCAACACCAACACAAACTGCATTTCGTACCGCTTCATCGATTGCTGCTGCAACCATCGCTCCTGCGTCGATATCAGAATATCTTGGAGCAATTCCACATGAAACAACAATTCCTTGAGGATCGCCATGAATAGGGGCAATAAGGCCCGCATCACCAGGACCATCTCGTTCCTTTCCAACAAACGGCTTAACTGCAGTTTGTGCGATGACTTCATGGTCATATTGCCGTACCCATGTTTCCTTAGAAGCAATGTTTGGCCGTGCAAGCATTTCCTCGAGTAGGATTGTGTTATCGAGAGAAGTTGGTGGATTGAATTCTGGCTGGACTGGAGGGACCCATTCAGACTCTAACTCAAGTTGGGGGACCCCGTCGTGAAGGAATTCAATTGGAAGGTATGCTACAGTTTCTTCACCATGCTTAACGTGGAAATACCCTGTGTTTGTGAATTCTGCAACTATTGTTGCTTCTACTTCATGAAGTGCTGCAAGTGCTTCAAAGGCTTCAACATCTTTGGGAGCGACTGCTACTGTCATACGTTCTTGTGATTCTGACACGAGAATTTCCCATGATGAAAGTCCCTCTTGTTTGAGCGGAACCTTTCCTAAATCGATTTCACAACCGTTTGTGTATTCAGCCATTTCCCCAATTGATGAAGAGAGTCCACCCGCTCCATTGTCGGTAATGCAGGTGATTAAACATGCATCACGTGCTTCAAGAATCATATCCATCATTTTCTTTTGAGTAATTGGATCTCCGATTTGTACGGCGCTTGATGGTGATTCATCTGTCAGTTCAAGAGAAGAAAATGTAGCTCCATGGATTCCATCGTAGCCAACCCGGCCGCCAACCATGTACACTGCATCTCCAGGAGTTGGGTTCTTTTCATGGGATTCTCGGCCATCTGCAAGACGACGAGGCATGAGCCCAACTGTCCCACAGTAGACCAGTGGTTTGCCAATATAGCGCTCGTCAAAGACGATAGCCCCGTTGACTGTTGGAATTCCAGATTCGTTTCCACCGACTCGAACCCCTGCATGAACACCACGGAGAACGCGAGAAGGATGGAAGAGCGTGGATGGTAATTCACCTGTCCATGTTGGAGGTCCAAAGCAAAACACGTCTGTGTTGGCAATTGGCCTTGCACCAAGACCTGTGCCCAAGATATCTCTGTTTACACCAACGATTCCTGTCATAGCGCCACCGTAAGGGTCGAGCGCTGAAGGTGAATTGTGAGTTTCTGCTTTCATGCAGACACTCCAGTCATCATTCCATGCGATGACGCCAGAGTTATCGTGGAAGACAGAAAGAAGCCAATCGACTTCCTTCGCCATATCATGTGTAGGGGTCATGATATGAGTTTTGAAGAGTGAATCAATGATCGTGTCTTCATTTGTTTCCGTATCGATGTGATGGATTTTACTAGCAAATATCTTGTGTTTACAATGTTCACTCCATGTTTGTGCAAGACATTCTAGTTCAACATCAGTAGGGGCGTTTGTAGAAATACCAACGGAATGGCGAGCGGTTTGATGCTCAGGCATCCGGTAATGGGCTTGTATGGCTTGCATTTCCGTGAGATTTAGAGCGAGTAAACCATCAGTTGATAGGCGGATAAGTTCTTCATTTTCCACTTCGAGATCGATGATTGATGGTGATTGTCGAACAATTGTCGGCCTATCTGGGAAAGTGATGTTCGTAGCATTTCCCGATACAACCTCTTCGCGTGTTGCTAAAATTGCTCGCTCAATAAGAGGATTGTGAAGGGTTGAGGAAAGCCATGTGTTGTCAACAGTCTCTGGAAGATTTGTGAATACATATGTTGTGTAAGTTGATATTGCAGCATCTTCATCAGGGAAGAGAACTTGAAATCCATCGTTCGCTGCTGCGCCTGGGTTATCTGTAACACCGGGTTTGAAGCCAACTGTTACGCAAAGAGAAGGGGTTTGTGAGAAGAACGTTTCATCATTGATCAATGAGGTATCAACTGCTCCAAATTCAATAATTGGATCTGAGAAAATTTCTTGTACACGAGGCGTGATTGCAGAAGCGTCGTATTGGCTTCGAACAAGGTAACCGCAGATACTACGAACAACTCCAACATCAATTCCATGGTCAGCGATAAGTTGCCTACGTACAACGTCTCCACGTACATCGCGCATTCCTTCTGTCTGCAAAGGCGTAACTTCGATTCGCACATCGTGGACTGCCATGGCTTCCGACCCAAACAGAGTTCATCGCATACGCTCTTTGAATACTACGGCGGAGTTCACTGGGAAGAAAGAAGGGTTTTGAGGAAGTTTCCTGTAAAACTATTCCCTTCTTCAGCAACCTCCTCAGGTGTGCCGCAAGTGACTATTTGACCGCCTCGGTCGCCCCCTTCAGGACCTAAATCGATGACATGGTCGCTGCATTTTACAACATCGAGATGGTGTTCGATAACAATCACAGTATGACCCTTAGAGCGTAATTCAAGAAGGACATCAATGAGCATCTGAACATCGCTAAATGCTAATCCCGTGGTTGGTTCATCCAAGATGTACACTGTATGTTTATGTGGAGGTCTACGTAGTTCACTTGCAAGTTTCACTCGTTGGGCTTCACCGCCAGAGAGTGTCGTTGCAGGTTGGCCGAGTCGGATGTAAGAGAGCCCAACAGAATGGAGTGTGTCCAAAGTCCTGTGGATTTTGCGATGATGTTCAAAGAATTTTACTGCTTCACCGACTGGCATCTGTAATACATCGTGAATGTTTTTACCTTTCCATGTCACTTCAAGACACTCCCTCGTATATCGCTTACCATTACAAATATCACATTCAATCCATACATCGGGGAGGAAATTCATTTCTAATTTAATCGAACCTGCTCCAGAACAAGCTTCACAACGACCGCCCTTTACATTGAAACTGAATGTTCCTGGTGTATATCCACGCTCTTTCGCAAGGGTTGTATTTGAGAAGAGTTTTCTGATTTCATCGAAGACTTTCGTATATGTTGCTGCGTTTGAGCGTGGAGTCCTTCCAATCGGCGACTGATCGATAATGATCGCTTTGTCAACGTGTTCTAGTCCTTTGATTTCTTTATGTTTTCCTGGGAGTTTTTCACTATTGTGAAGATAGCGTTGGAGTGAAGGTGCGAGAATTCCAGAGACAAGAGAGGATTTTCCGGAACCTGAAACCCCAGTTACAGATGTGAAACACCCTAAAGGAAGTTTAACATCGATATTGCTGAGATTATTGTGTTCTGCTCCTTTGATTGTGAGCCATTTTTTTGACGGTTTTTGCCTTTTTTCAGGGACTTTAATCGAGCGCCTTCCGGAAAGATAAGCACCAGTAACCGAATCTTTAGCTTTCATCACCTTGCTTGGTATTCCGTTCGCAACGACGTTCCCTCCTTCAAGACCTGCTCCTGGTCCAAGATCACAAATCCAATCTGCTTGACGTAATGTATCTTCATCGTGCTCGACAACAAGAAGTGTGTTGCCTAAGGAAGTAAGTTCGCGTAGTGTCTCCAATAATCGTTCATTATCTCGTTGATGTAGGCCAATAGAAGGTTCATCGAGGACATACATGACGCCTGTGAGGCGTGATCCTATTTGAGTCGCTAGGCGTATACGCTGGCTTTCTCCTCCGGATAATGTGTTTGCCTTTCGATCCAATGTAAGGTAATCGAGACCGACACTATCGAGGAATCCTAATCTATTTTCGATTTCTTTGAGGATTTCACTTCCTATGAAGAGTGAACGATCGTTGAGGGGTTCGAGGACGTCTGCGTATTGTTCGGGGGGGCCATCGGCTTCAGGATTGAAGGCTTTGATGAGTTGGTAAGCTTCGTGAACTGAACTGCGACTGACTTCAGGAAGACGGATTCCCCCGACTGTTACGAAACGGGCAGCGGGGTTGAGTTTTTCACCGTTGCATGCATGACAATCAAGATCTGTCATACAAGCGATAAGTCGGTTGCGGGTTCGGTCGGAAGATGTTTCAGAGTATGTGCGCTCGAGGCGAGAAATAATTCCATCCCAAGGCCGGTTCATTTTGTAGATTGAGCCATTATCTGATTCGAAATGGAAGTGGATGATTGTTGAACCGGAACCGTGGAGTAAGATGTCTTTGGAATCTTCATCAAGAAGGGAAAATGGAATTGTTGTGGATATTCCATAATGTTCGCAGACCTGTTGGAGGAGTTTTTTGTACCAACCAGGAGACATTGATTGGCGCCATGGAAGGACGCATCCATTTGATACTGCAAGTGTATCATCGATGATTAAATCTGGATTGAACTGTCTCTGAATACCTAATCCTTGGCAATCGGGACAGGCGCCTAAAGGCGAGTTGAAAGAAAACACTCTTGGAGAAAGTTCGGGCATGAATGCACCATGTTCAGGACAAGCAAAGTCTTCTGACCAAGAAACTGTGTCGCCTTCATTATGTACAGGTCGGTTATTCCCTTCGAGTTTTTCTGGATTTTTTGGAACACGTAAACTAGTAACAGCAAGTGCCCCTCCACCTAAACGTAATGCGTTTTCTACGCCCTCTGTGGTACGTTGACGTCGTTCTCGAGAAAGTATGAAACGATCAATTCGAACATCGATGTCATGACGCATGTTCTTGTCAAGTGTTGGTGGTTTTTCGAAATCTACTTCATGACCATTGACTCGTCCTTGCATATATCCTTGTTCTACAAATTGTCGGAATAATTCAGCGTGAGTCCCCTTTCTTGCTCGAACAACTGGGCTCCATAATGCAATAGTATGTTGTTCATAATTCCAAAAGATATCGTCAACGATTTCTTGTACGGTGCGCCTTGCCACTTCTTGACCGCATTCAGGGCAATGTGGTTTCCCAATTCGCGCCCAGAGAAGACGGAGATAATCTTGAATTTCTGTCACTGTCGCGACCGTTGATCTTGGATTATGAGAGCCTTGTTTCTGATCAATTGAAATTGCAGGAGAGAGTCCTTCAATACCATCGCAATCTGCTTTTTTCATTTGACCGATGAATTGGCGAGCATAAGAAGAAAGAGATTCAACATACCTTCGTTGTCCTTCGGCATAGAGTGTATCGAATGCTAAACTTGATTTTCCGGAACCTGAAACACCTGATATGACAACGAATTTACCTCTAGGAAGTTTGACATCAATATCTTGTAGATTGTGTGTGCGAGCGCCTCGCACCTCTATCCACTCATGATTCACTGCCATAGGAACATAAGGAGCCTGTTGTCAAGGGTTCTTCAATCCGTGGTTCCAAGCCACATCATATTCTGATTCGAAACGAACCGGTTCGTCGTCAAAAGGGTGGAGGAATTCAAGGGCAGTAGCATGGAGACAAATCCTTCCGTGTAGATTCGTCTCTGCGCCATGCATCCGGTCACCAACAACTGGCGTCCCATGATCTGCTAGCGCTACTCGGATTTGATGGCGCCTTCCTGTTTCAATCATGACGTGGAGAAGTGTTGCAATATCGTTTGATTTCATCACTTGCCAGGAAGTGGTAGCAAGTTTGCTGTCCTTTGTTTTCCTTTCTGAAATATGAACTCTAAGCGTCTTGTCTTCTACGAGATGATGTGTTGAGGTCCCATCTTCCGCAAGGCCTTCGACGAGGGCTACATAGTGTCGATGGACTTGACGTTCAGAGAATTGTTCCTGAAGATATCGTTTCGAATGTTCATTCTTAGCAAAGATCATGATGCCGGATGTTGCTTTATCTAGCCGGTGGACAATGAAGCACCAACCATTTCTATCGTTTGTTTTACAATACTCCACACATCTGTTATGAAGTGTATTGCGTTCTAGTTTATCAGTCGCAACCGAAAGAAGGCCGGCGGGCTTCGAGACCACAAGGATGTGTTCATCCTCATGAAGAATGTCGAGATCGTGTTCTTTTGCTGATTCTTCGTTCTTCTCTTCAATGGTCATTTTTGGACGTGGTAAAATTTCGATTGTTTGCCCAACCTGAACGATGTGTTTCGCTCTATGAATTACTCCCTCGTTGACCTGAATCCGTTCATTTGTAAGCATTTTACGAAGAACATTGTTGCTTGTGGAGGGTTGCATTTTTTTTAGATGTTCAAGTAACGTTCCTTCCTCTGAAACAGTTACTCGCATACCTTCACGTCAGAGCAGAAGCACTTCAATCCATTCCCCTGTCTTACCAGATTGCCCCGGTTGAAGCAGTGTAAGGGCGTCGGCAGAGGATAGACTGTCGATGTTTCCTGAACCTTGGTGTTTTGACTGTTCGGCGAAGAATCCTTCTTTTGTCGAACGAAGTGTTACCCTTCTTAGAGTAAGGCAATCACTTGTTGAGCGCACATCAGTCGAAAGTTTAGCATGAACAATACGATCGATAGGGTAAGATGTTTGAAGTGATTCACGGATATAAGGAGTGACAAGCATACGAAATACGACATGACTGCTCACTGGATTCCCTGGAAGTCCAAACATTGGGGTGTCATTCCAGTGCCCAAAGAGAGGAGGTGATCCTGGACGGATACGTACTCTCCAAAAGGCCACCTTTCCTTCCTCTTCCATTAATTTCCGGACAAAATCCCATTCCCCCATAGACACGCCACCAGAAGTAAGGAATAGGTCGCATTCAGCGGCTGCTTGATTGAATTGGGTTCGTAAATCGTCGAGGGAGTCAACCACAGAAGGGTATCGAATTGGAATGTGACCAAGGGATTTTACAAGACCCGAAAGACCGTATGAATTTGATTCGTAAATCTCGCCAAATGAAAGATCTTCCCCTGGAGATTTGAGCTCATCCCCTGTGGAAATTATTCCAATCTTAAGTTTCCTAGCGACTGGGATATGATCGTACCCCATTGTTGCACACATAGAAATTGACTGAGGGGAGAGATAACTTCCTTGTTCCAACCCAATAGATCCTTCCTTGATATTCTCCCCACAGTTACGGATAAAATGGGGTTTTGATGGTTGATTTAACGTAAGTGAAGTCCCATCCACTGAACATGCTTCAATCGGTATAATCGCATCTGCTCCATCTGGTATTGGAGCTCCAGTCATAATTCGTACTGCTTCACCTGATGAAATTGACACGGATTCAGACGAGGCTGCAGCCTGGGAAGTAGCGATCACTGAGAGGGTTGTTGGTGCTGTTTTCGTATCTTCAAAGCGTACTGCGAAACCATCCATTGCTGAATTATCAAACGGAGGGTCATTGACCTTAGAAGCCAAAGCAGAGGCGAGGATTCGTCCATGCGCTTCATCCAGGGGTATTGTTTCAACTCCAACAATAAGTGGGTGTTTTTGTGCAATAATAATCGCTTCATCAAGTGAAATATAATACGGAGTTTCTGACATTTTCGGGTCCCCTTTGGATGTGCTTCAGGCTGTGGGTCGGTTCGCCAACCTCAAAGGTTTGTCTCGTTTGGGGATGACGTGGTCACTTCTTCGAATCTTTGGGATGTGGTCGCTCGAACCATTGTGACAAGTGGTACTGCTACGCTCATTGCAGCATTATTCGCTCTTGGTTTTGCTCTTCTATTGTCGAATACGAACTGGCGTGGTAAAGAGGTTCTTCGAATTATCATTCAAGCTTTGTATGGATTGCCCCCTGTAGTTGTTGGAGTCATTGTTTATCTCGCTCTATCGAAAGATGGTGTGCTCGCAGATCTCAACTGGTTGTTTACAATTGAAGGAATGATATTTGCACAGACCCTCCTTATTTTTCCACTCATTCTTGGTGTTGCTTGGGGTTCATTGGAACGTGTATCTGAAGATAAACGGGATGTTTTTCGGGTAATGAATGTAAAGAAATCAAAGCGAATTATGCTTGAAATATACTGTGCTCGGAGAGGTATTGTTAACGCTATTTTGCTTGGATTTGGACGTGCAATTGCTGAAGTTGGCGCTGTACTAATGGTTGGTGGAAACATTGCAGGAAAGACACGTGTACTCACAACGAGTGTCGTTCTTGAAACTTCTATTGGAGAGATGGATGCTGCATTACAGCTAGGCGGTGTCTTGCTTATTTTATCGCTTGTAGTTGCATTATCCATTCAATTATTACAGCGAATTCAACTATTCGGACGGGGGAATTTTGGTGTGGAAAAGCGTGATGTGAAATCTTTTGACGATTTCACCATTCAATTGGAGAATCTGAATGTTGAGAAGAATGAAATTCATCTCTTAGATTCATTTTCAATAGAACTCAACGGGGGAGAAATTATTGCCTTGATGGGAGAATCTGGATCTGGTAAATCCACTCTCCTCAGACGAATTTGTGGGCTTGAGGGAGATGACCTTGGAATTGGCCGTAATATTGCGTATGTAGCACAACAACCTACGCTTGTAATGGACACGGTGGCTATGGAATTACAATTACCGAGGATTGTGCATAATGATATCCCAGATGCTGGTAGGGAGTTGGCGTTGATTTGTGGATTGGAAGATAAAGAGACGCAACGTACAGATTCTCTTTCAGGAGGAGAAAGGCAAAGGCTTGTTTTCTTAAGGGCGTTAGCCATGAATAGAAAAATATTGATTTTAGATGAATTCACATCTGAATTGGATGGTTTATCGATTGAAAACATCGAACGAGAAGTCCTCGAATTTAAGCAACGGGGCGGTTGTGTTCTCTTCGCTACACACAATATTCTGCAAGCAAAGCGTTTAGCAACTCGAACAATATTTATCCATCAGGGGAAAGAGATTGAAAGTGGCAGTAAAATTGCTCGGCAAATAGAATCAGGGAAATGGATCGGTTGATTTAATCCATTTCAGATTAATGGTATCAGCAGCATCGCAGGGGATTCCTCATGGAGGTGTTCCACTGTTGAACAACGTCTGGTTCGCTACTGTATAATTATCGATTAATTCAGAATTCTTAAGCAAAAACTCTCGAAATAATATTGTTTGTGTTCGTTTATCATTTTCCAATAATAAAATTGAATATGGGTTTACCAATTCAGTTGATTCAAATTCTTGGATTGTTAGATCTGTGTTATCGGAACGGAATAATGCAGTTCCTTTGTCAGATAAAGTCCAGCATTCCAATTCATTAGCGATTGTAATAGCAGCGCCCATTCCTTGGCCAATCGACTGATATCCTTCCCAGTCAGGGTGAAGTCCTAGTTCATTATTTATGATAGAAATATTGTGGTTTTCGGCTACGTTCCTCCAAACATCTTGTTCTTTGATGTGTGTACCAGATGAATCCCCTCTTGAAATGAAGCATTTATTTTCAACCACAAGAGAGGACATTGCTTCTGTTAGATTTCCTGGCAAATGGTTTGGTCCTAGAAGAACAAATCTATTCCAAGCAAATGTGGTTCTGTTTTTCGCAAACCCGTCTTCTACGAATTGGATTTCATTGGTTGGGGAATGGGAAATGAGGATATCTACATCATTTGTTTTTGCTAGATTCATAGCAGCCCCTGATCCAACTGCTATCACATCAACATGAATTCCTGTTTCCTTAGTAAAGGCAGGTAAAAGTTCGGATAATAACCCTGAATCTCGCATCGAGGTAGTCGTCGCAAGACGTATTGTTTGTTTTGAGGTTTCTTCAGAACCCCCCAAGCAACCTTGGAGACAAGGAAGTATGAGTACACAAAAAAGGAAAAGTGTTCTCTTCATTTTAATCAAAGGACATAACATTTCCACATTCAGGATATGAGCATGTTACTGAATATCGTGCCTTTGTTGGTTTGCGGATTTTTAACATCGAACCACACATATCACATTGGATTGTAAGTGTTTCAGGTTCAGCTTTTTTGGGCGCATCCTCTAGTGTTCGACCAACGTCTGTCGACCAACCAAGACTATCTGAATAGGAGTCTGTTTTTTTTATTTTACTTTGACGAAGACTGAGTCGCAACTTTCGTTTCCTACGTGGGCGCTTCTTCCCGCCTGGTGCTTTTGCCGCCATGAGTATCAACAGTCCCTTTAGGTCGGTGTATTCAACCCCTT
>Ga0181420_1000309_pt1 | contig 20022 bp, 28 predicted proteins | sample 43SPOviralmetaG_FD_130145 | JGI IMG/M metagenome (GOLD analysis project Ga0181420, IMG submission 130145) | Marine viral communities from the oligotrophic San Pedro Time Series (SPOT) site, San Pedro Channel, CA, USA - 43 SPOT_SRF_2013-05-22 | ecosystem: Environmental > Aquatic > Marine > Strait... | reverse complement strand
TTATTTATATATTATATATTAAACTTAATTTTAAATATCTATTATAAAATTCTTCTATACTTTCATTATATTTTAATTCTAAACCAAAATCTTTAAAACTTATATTATATATAAACTTTTCTCTTTCTATTTGTTTTTTACTTCCATAATAGTTATTATCTTTTAATAACTTTAATTCATTTATTAAGAATTTATTCATTTTATTATATTTTATTTTATTATTATTTATATTTTATTTACAATTATATTATCACTTTTTTATATACTTTGTAACGTATTTTTATTATTATTTTAAATATTATTTAAAGTAGAATTTTTTATATATTTTTTATTTATAAATGTTAAACCTTTTAAATTAAATTCTATAACATTTTCAATTTCTAATTTATCTTTTAATTTTATATTTTGTAAATCATTTATATTAAAACCAAAGTATATATTATTTTTAAATTTTAGTTTTTTAACTTTTAATATTTTAGAAATATAGTGATTAGTTTTTAAGTTTTTTAAATTTGACATTTTTATATTTTTTTAAAGTTTATATTTATATTTTAATTACACTTATATTATCACATTTATATATAGTTTGTGACGTATATTATATATAATAATTAAATAATAAATACAAAAGTATACTTTTTGTAAAATTTATGTAATATATATTATAGTAATATAAATTATATAATAAAGTAATATAAATATTGTATATGTAATGATAAAATGTATTAAACATTGTTAATATAATAATTTACTCAATACATATATAGAACAATTACTATATTAGTGACAATATATAATTTATTTTGAGTATGTATTAATATGTATAGATATGTACTGACAATGTGATGATATAATGTACATAATACTGAGGATATGACAGTACACTGTGCATGTAATTGTATAACAGTGAGTTACGAACTGAGTATGTAGCAGTAATATTGAGTAATGTATGTAAATAATGCAATACATAGTGGCATAGGTTACTAATATGACTTTAAATTATAACATTTATTGCTAAATGTATAATGCAACACAAAGATTCTATTTATATTGACAAATAATTTAAATCAAATGTAATGAGCAAAGAATACACCCACATTAAAGCTAACGGTATCCGGAATGAACTTAAGGAGTTACGTAAAGCCGTGGACAAACTAACACATGCTATTATTGAAATACATATAGCGCAAACAACCAAACATGATACGGATCACGATAATGATGGTCACTCTAGCGGTAATGACAAGCTGTGCCAGTGCCAAAACGAATAAGTACAATAGATTTAAAGAACTAACTCAAGACATGCGCATAGCGACGCCCGTTGAGGCCCGCTTAGCTCAGACGCTGTACATTGAGATAATGCATAATTAGTATGCCCGATACATTTGTAAAGAACAACCTGTCCCTTGTGGTATCTTTCATCGTAGCTGTATTCACAGCAGGTGGCATCTTCTCTGAGTTTACCGCTCTAAAAGATGAAATATCACTGGTACACGAAAGACTTGACGAAAAGATAATAGTTATATCACGTCTTGAGGAACGCATCCTTAATATAGAAAAGCATGTAGAATACGAAAAAGGATTTCTAGATGCTTCGCAATTAACCAAAAAATGAATTAACCATGGCACCATTAAAAAGAGCGACACCCTTTATGAAAAAGGATCGCTGCTACTACAAGGTAAAACGCACGTATAAAGTATTCCCTTCCGCGTATGCTTCAGGTGCTATTGCAAAATGCAGAAAAAAAGCTGCTCGGGGATGAACATGCCTAGGAACGGAGTAGCAAAGGAAATTCGCCATTATATTGGTAGTTTATTTATTTTCTTATTTGTAATTGCAGTAATCGTCGCGCTTATACAATACCCTGTATTAGACGGCAACAAAGAAGTAGTTATGATGCTCATTGGTACTATATCTGCATCCATAGGGATAGTAGTATCCACAATCACTGGATCTAAACCAGATGACATCAACGCACTCAAGGCGGACATCGAAAGAAAGCAACTTTCAATCGACTACTTAATAAAATCAAAAGATGACCTAGAAAAAATGGTTATCGATCTCCAAAGAGAGATGTTAAAGAATCAAGATGACATTATGGATAAAGTTATCTTAAGGGCTGCTCTTGACTATGATGATAGGGCTAAAGCCAAAGAATTATTAAAAGAATAAAATGCCAGTAAGAAAAACGCAGAAAGGAGCAAATCTTAAACGTTGGTTTAAAGAAAAATGGACCGACGAAAAAGGTAATCCCTGTGGTTCTTCTAAACGTAGGGGTGTTAAAAAATGCAGGCCTTCTAAGCGTATATCTGGTAAAACAGTTAAAACCTGGGGTGAAATGTCCTCGTCTGAAAAACGCAAGGCAGTAGCCGAAAAGAAACGAGTGGGTATGGGTAAGCGCACATCTCAAATAAGAAGAAAGAAAACAAAACGTAAAAAGAAATAGTATGGACGCGCGAAAACTCAAAAAAATATCTGCGGAATTAAAGAAAGCATCTGCGATGCATAAAGGGCAAGCTATTAGAATAGATGCCATGTTAAAATCAATGAACACTAAAAAGAAGTAATCATGGGAATGAAAGGACCAAAAGCGTATCCTAACGCTATCAAAGCAATTTTAGGTAGAAAAGAAAAAGGTGTAAAAACTAGCCGCAAAGGTATGGGTACAACCCCATATAAAAGAATGAACGGAAAATACGATTATTAAGATGCTAGGAATTCCAATGTTAGGCATGGTGGCTGCTAAAACCGCCATTGCAAAAAAAATAGATAAGAATGCTAGGGGTGAAATGCAAGAAGCAGCTCCCGCTGTGCTTAAAGCTTTAGGGGGAATACCTAGGCTAAAAAATAAAGATAGATCAGATACCATGATGCCCACGCAATCTATGGAAGCTAGAGTAACGGGACACTTTCCCCCAACTACACGTATGTATAATAGCGCTCTTACAAAACCTATACCTAAGGATGCAGAAGGTTTACAAGAATTGCCGCCAGAGGTGCAAAAAAACATGGGATATACAAAAGATGAAAAAGGTATTCCACTTACACGTCACATGAAATTCTGTGGAGGTGGATCTAAACCTTATAAAAAGAAGTAATGCCTCAAAAATTAAGTCCTAAGGCCAGGAAAGCAAAATTAGCCCGTGACCTTAAAGTAGCTAAAACCCCTCGCCGTACAAGGATGAAAGCGGAGAACCAAAGAAAAAGAAGGGCTGCTATAAAAAAGGGTAAAATAATAGTAGGACTTGATTATGACCATACTGCTAAAAAATTTGTTTCTGTTAAAAAAAACAGAGGCGGCTATGGTAAAGGAACTAAGAAAAATAACACAAAATGAGTGAAACTTTTATGCACAAGCATGCAACTTGCACCTGCGGCATGAGTCCTCTTACTAGACGTAAATCTAATGCACCTTCAAGAAAGAAATCGTTAGGTTATTACGGCAAAGTAAAAAAGGGCAAAGGCTCTGGGAAATCAGCCGGTGGCGGTATGACCTCAAAAGGAGTTGCTAAATATAGAAGAGATAACCCGGGATCTAAATTAAAGACTGCGGTTACAACGCCTCCTTCTAAATTAAAAAGAGGTAGTAAAGCTTGGAAAAGAAGAAAATCTTTTTGTGCTAGATCTCGTAGCTGGAAATCCGAAAGGGGGAAAGCCGCAAGACGTAAATGGAACTGCTAAGATGGAAGTATTGATAGGCTTTATAGCCCTGTGGATAATCTTTCGCTTTATACAATAATATAACTTATATAAATTAAATCAAATCAAATGGCTGTACAATTTGGATCACCAAAGATTGTAAAAAATTTAAGCTTCGGTAAAGAGGCTAAAGATAAATTAATTCGTGGCATAGACAAACTGTCTGAGGCTGTAGCTACAACGCTAGGCGCTTCAGGTAGAACAGTTGTGCTTGAAGATGATTTTGGAAACCCACACGTAACCAAAGATGGGGTTACAGTTGCTAACTATATAAATCTAGATGACCCTATAGAAAACTTAGGTGTAAATATGCTACGGCAAGCATCTAGACAGACAGCAACAAAAGCAGGAGATGGTACAACAACATCTACCGTCCTTGCACAAAGTATTATTAAAAACTATTTTGAATTAAATGGAGATGAGCATTCTTTCCGTGACGTAAGAAACGGTATGGAGAAATTTGTAAAACATGTCGTGAATTTCCTAGACAAGAAAGCTTTGCCTGTAGATAATAAAAGATTGAACCAAGTGTCAACTATATCGTGTAACAATGACGAGTCACTTGGCAATTTTATTGCCCAGGCTTTTGAAGCGGCTGGCGACAACGGTGTCGTAACAATGGAGTCATCTCCAACTAATGAAACGTATATTGAAACTGTAGACGGAACGCATGTTAAGTCTATAAGTAAAAGTATACATTTTTATACCAATAAAGAGAAGGAAGTCTCGGAGTTAGAAAAGCCATTAATATTTTTATGCGCTTCTGAAATTAAAAGCATCCGACGAATTCAAACGCTATTGGAGTATGCGATTAAACAAAACAAATCGCTACTGCTCATTGCCCCGTGCGACAACCAGATCATTTCTGCTTTAGCAATGAATCACGTAAAGGGCAATATACGTTGCAATATTATCGATCCCCCGTCTTTCGGTTTAAAAAGAAAAGACATACTGGATGATATTGCCCTTCTTACGGGTGCTACTGTATTAGATGAAAATTTAGGAGATTCGCTTGACAATATCACCCCTGAAGTGCTTGGATCAGCCAAAAAGGCTATCATAGATACAGATGGTACTACTATAGCAATAGAAGAAACATCTGAAGAAGTAGACAAACGGGTCAAATACCTAGAAGAACAATTAGCAGACGAAAAACACCACGTAATGCGCCCGCACTTAGAAAGCAGGTTAGCGATATTAAACGGAGGTGTTTCTATAGTTTATGTAGGAGGCGATACCGAAGTAGAAGTTTCAGAAAAGAAAGATCGCGTTGATGATGCAATACACGCTGTTCGAGCTGCTAAAAAAGAAGGAATACTACCAGGAGGTGGTACTGCTCTTTTATTTGCAGGGGCAGCTGATTGGCAAGATACTTTAAATCAAGGCGAATACACTGGACTTCAAATATTAAAGGTGGCACTAGCTTCACCTTACATAAGAATACTTTCAAACGCAGGGTTTAAACCTGAAGATATAAAAGTTTCTAAATGGGGTAGAGGTGTAGACGTAACAAAAGGGGTTAATGTTGATATGATTAAAAAGGGTATAATAGATCCTTTACTTGTTACAAAATCAGCACTTGTTAACGCTGTTTCTGTTGCTACAACTATATTGTCAACCGATTGTGTAATTTCAAACATCAGAGATTATGAAGGCGATAGGTAAATATATAGTTATAGAAGAGTTAAAAGAAGACCTAAAAAAAACCGAAGGTGGGCTATTACTAGCGGAAAACCATAGGGAAGACATAAGATACCGGCAGGGTAAAGTGATTTCTACCGGTACAAACGTTAATGGCATAGATGAAAAAGATACTATTTGGTATGATCGTCATGCTGGTAATAACTTAGAAATAGATGATACTATTTTTAAAGTTATAGAAGAAAGAGATGTAATTATAGTTTTATAATGAATCGTTCAGATTTTGTAGAAAGAGGTGAATTAAAAGTTGATTTTCTTAAATACTACAGGCTTGTTTCAAGATGGGCTTGTAAAGAAAACGATATTTCTATTTCAGACCTTGAATTACTATTTTATTTAGATCCTATCAAATACTTTACAATACAAGATTTTAAAGACGGCACGTTTTATTACAGTTGGGATAAAATGCGTTTTTATAGACTACAGTCACAAGAGTGGTTAACTAAAGTTCATAAAGGTAATGGAAGACTTGGTGATCACAATAAATATACAGTTAGTTCTAAAGGGCAAAGATTAATAGCCCGTATATATAGAATTTTAGTGGGAAAAGAAAACTTACCTGAGTCAGCTCGTAGAAGTAAAATTATGCGAAAAGAAACTTATATAGATAAGGTATACGCTCAGGCAATAAATAAATTTAACAAAAGTAATTTAGATGGCTAGAATATCATCTTATGATCAAGATTCATCGCTGAACTCAGCAGATAAGTTATTAGGGACAGACTCCGCAACAGGCGCTACTAAAAACTTTACAATTCAGTCAGTGCTGGGTCTTGTAAATGACGGCGGGCTAGTACAAGCGTTTGACGGGTCTACCTTTCAATTTACAGATTATGTTGCACCGGGCTCATCGCCACAGGGCATATTAAATTTAAATGAAGGTACCGCGACAACCGCGGCTTTTAGCGCTATAAACCAAATTTTTATAAGTGTTAAAGATTCCTCAGGCTTGTCTTTAGCAGAGTATTTAGATAATACAGCTAATGATTTTATAAAAATTAGTAAAAAAGATAACCTAAATAACTTCGGTATATTTGAAGTTACTGCAATACAAAGTTCAGGTAGCGGGGAATATAGAACATTAACTGTTACACCAAGAGGTACTAATGGTAATTTAACTGTAGGAGAAAAATATTTTGTTGCAAACTATTCAGCACTTTATGATCAGGATTTTTCCGATGATTCTGTAACCGAATTTAGTGATGTAACAAACGCAGGATCTGGGCAAATTATAACTAGCGCAGAAAGAACAAACCTGTCTAACGCGCTTTTACATGCGGATGTCATAAATAATGTAACCTCTACGGCTGCAGATGTTCCTTTGTCAGCTGCTCAAGGGAAGGTATTAAAAGACTTAATAGATGGACTAACAGCTTTGTTAGATGTCGATGCCGCAGACAAACCCGCATTAGATACATTAAGAGAAGTTGTAAACTTCTGTCAGGCAAATGCAGCTACCTTGTCTTCTTTAGGTATTAGTAGCATACCTGGTTTACAAGCGGCACTTGATGCTAAAGAGAATTCTGTAGCAGGTAAAAGTTTATCGTCAGAAGATTTTACAAATGCTTTACTGCTTAAGCTAAATGGTATTGCGGCAGGAGCGGAGGTTAATGTAGCTCATGATTATAACACTTTATCGAATAAGCCAACTGATGTAACCGTACTTAGTGGTCATAATGTTACAGAACTAGGTGATATAACAAACGCCGGATCAGGCGCTATAATTACCAGTGCAGAGAGAACAAAGCTTACTAATATTGAAACAAGTGCCGACGTCACGGATACAACAAACGTGGTTGCGGCTTTATCAGCAGGTAGTAACATTACTATAAGCGGTCTTGGAGAAATTGCAGCAAATGACACAACTTATGATCTTACGGTGCATGACAGTGGCAACGATGCAATAATACGGTTGTCCGGAAGCGATTCAACAACTGATGATGTAACCCTTGTTGCGGGTACCAATATCACACTTACGCCTAGTTCAAGTAATTTAACAATAGGGTTATCCACTGCGGCTGTAGCAAACGGTAGTGCCAATCTAGTGACGGGAGATCACGTGTTTGATTATGCAGACCCTAAATTTGCAAGAAAAGATCAAGCGGAAGTATTTACTAATGACGTAACTGTACAGGGTAACTTACTTGTTTCAGGTACTACCACAACAGTCAACTCTACAGACCTTAATATCGGAGACGCTATTATAACTCTTAATAGTGATTTAGGAGGAGGTGTTTCGCCCACTGAAAACGCAGGAATTGAAATTAACAGAGGATCAGGAACAGATGTAGCTTTTAGATGGAATGAAACGTCTGACAAATGGGAATTTACAAATGATGGTTCAACATTTTATCAATTAGCAACAAGTATAGGTGATTTAGCCTCAGCTAAGCTAGAGCTAGATCAAGACTTAGTAATAAATTCTAAAATAGTAACGAAGCATAGTAATAGTGTAAAATCTATGACAACCACTGTCGTTACTAAAACAGCTGCTCACCCTGCACATGGGGTTGGGAGCACTTCTGGATACTCTATAGACGGTATAGAATCACCTGAATTAACTTTTGCTGCAGGTAATACTTACAAATTTGATCAGTCCGATTCAAGCAACTTAGGGCATCCATTAAAATTTTATAAAGACGAAGCAAGGAATAACCCTTATACAGCAGGAGTAACTACAAATGGAACACCTGGGCAAAGTGGTTCTTATACACAAATTATACCTACCGAACTTACGCCTAATGCTTTATACTACCAGTGCCAATATCATGGCAACATGGGTTGGAAAGCCGTGTTTAATACTTCAACATCTTCTGGTAACAAATACCATACTGTTACCGTAGGAAGTAAGACGGGAGGGGGCAATGCTTTCTACGTAGACGGAGGAGAAGCGCCTGTTCTTGTTATATCTGCAAACGATACATACAGGTTTGATGTAAGTGATAGTACAAACACCGGCCATGCATTCCAATTTAGTGAAAACATAGAAGGAGCAGGAACTGGAGCATACACGGCTAACACAAATGCAGTGGGAACTCCCGGTCAAGCTGGAGCGTACATTGACATAACTGGAGACTACGAATATTCATCATTATATTATTATTGCCCCAACCATACTGGAATGGGCAACAGAGCTAAGACAGATTCTAGCTCCTACTTAGGAGGGCTTACTTCAGATAAAATAGAGTTTGATCATGATTTAATTTTAGACTCTAAAATACTAACAAAACATAGTGATGCAGCAAAAACAATGGCTGTTACTGTTGTAACTAAAACTGCTGCTCATCCGGCTAACGGATCTGGAAGTTCATCAGGATATGCGATAGATGGTATTGAATCCCCTGAAATAACCTTTGCAGTGGGTAACACTTATAAATTTGACCAGTCAGACTCAACTAACGCAAATCATCCTCTATTGTTTTATTATGATGAGGCAAAAACAACAGCTTATACAGCGGGTGTAACTAACAATCACGGTTCAACTGCACCTGGAAATTCTGGCTCTTATACACAAATTATACCAACAGAGTCAACACCTACTACTTTATATTATCAGTGTTCAGCTCATTCTAATATGGGATGGAAAACTGTGTTCAATACAAGAAATTTAACCGGGTTTGATACAGATAATTTATCAGAAGGCTCCAGTAATCTTTATCATACAACCGCAAGAGTAAATTCTGCAATTGATAGTAGAGTTACAAACACATTTATAAACAATTTAAGTGGTGTTGTTGCAGATACTACAACTGCACTTGCAACCGCAAGAAATATTGGTGGAGTATCTTTTGATGGTACTGCTGATATAAATTTGCCGGGAGTTAATGCTAGCGGAACCCAAGATACTTCTGGAAACGCAGGCACCGCTACAACCCTAGCAACCTCAAGGAATATTCATGGTGTTGCATTTAACGGTTCTGCTGATATTGACTTATCTGAAGTAATTCAAGATACAGTCGGTGCAATGTTTAGTAGTAATACTGAAACAAATATAACTGCAACATATCAAGATTTAGATGGAACAATAGATCTTGTTGTTTCTGCATCTGGTATTGCAGATGTAGCAGCGGATTCAACCCCACAACTTGGTGGCAATTTAGATGTTAACGGCAACTCAATTGTTTCTGCATCAAATGGTAATATTTCCATTACACCAAATGGTTCTGGTAAAGTAATTCTTGATGGACTTTCACACCCGCAAGCAGACGGTAATGCTGGACAAGTTCTTAAAACAGATGGTTCTGGAAACCTTGCGTTTGCATCTGTTAGTTCACTTGCTGGCGCAGGTATTCAAAATGTATCAGACGACTCGTCTCCACAGTTAGGTGGCAACTTAGATGTTGTAACACATAGTATTGTATCTGCATCTAATAGAGATATTAACATTACACCAAATGGTAGTGGTAAGATTGTTGTAGGGGCAAATGGTATTGAGTTTGGAGATGGAAGTGTTCAGACTGTAGCTGTCACTGCTGTGAGTAAAACAGTGGCTGAAATTTCTTCTGTCGCTAACGCTACCACTAATTCCATAGCTTTAGGAGCAACCCCAACAAATAAAAACTTTGTTGATTTATTTGTTTCTGGTGTTTATCAGAGTAAATCTAATTACGGAGTTTCAGGTAGCACTCTAACATTAAGTGCAGGTAATTTTCCTGAAGGTGCACACGTTGAAACTATAACCACTACAAATTAAAACCAATGGCTACAATTAAAATAACAGAATTAGAAACAACTTCGGATTTAGGCTTTGAAGGCCAAATAATACGCATTGCTTTCGATTTTACATTAGAATGGAAAGGTTTTAGTAAAATTGTAAAAGCTTCAGCTGTTTTATCTGAGCCCGAGCAGTCTTCATTTATATCTTTAGATCAATTGAGTGAGTCAGAAGTGCAAAGCTGGATTACTAGTACTGATATAGAGCGACAAACTAGAACAGCTAAAGATAGAATTATTGAAGATGTATTAGGTGTTGAGCAAAAACTTCCTTGGGAAAAATAATATATTATGGCTTTAACCAGAGTAGATCAAAACATGACCTCAATGATACCAACTACGGTATCAATAAACGGGAGTAACCAGTTTGCAATAGACTTTGCGAAAAACATTAATTTTAAAATCGCACCAACCGGGGCTTGGACAATTGTGCCAACTGTGGGCAGTGAACAAGTGGGTCAAACTGGAACAATAATAATAGAAAATGGAGGAACCACCACCCCAGGTGCATTGCCTTCTCAATTTAAAACTCCTAATGGCGATAATATTGTTTTTCAGACTGATAACGGAGATGTATCAATATTAAGTTATTTGGTGGTAAGTACAACAATAGTTTTAGTTAATTATGTTGGAAATTTTAGCTAATTAAATTTTAACAAAATGGTACCAAATACCTCACAAACCACATCGCACTCAACAACCCGAACTACGCTGTGGTATACTACACCAAATACAACCCGTTCGACTACCACAACATTTTCGACTAGCGTAAGCACGAGTAAGTCTACTACTACAACATTTGCAACTAGTGTAAATACTACAGCATCAACAACGACAACATTTAATACTAATTACGTTACAAATTTAAGTACTAATACATCACTAAATACTAATACTTTAAGATCTACTAACTACAGTACAACAACAACATTTAATACTACAGTAAATACGCCTACTACAACTTTTAGCGTAAGTACTAGTCAAGATGTTTTTAGATCAACAACTTTTTACAGCTCTTAATATAAAAAATTAAATATAAAAATTAAATATAATTATGGAAATGTTCCACCCCGATGTTTTAAATGATAGGCTTAGAGACTTAAAAAAAAGTGAAGCAATAGAACACCTTGAGCATGTTGAAAAATATGCGCTAGAGCAAATAACCAAATTAGGTATTGAACATAGCTACGATGTAATAGCAAATGAGCCTCCTTATTTTAAAACCATGGGCTATACTGAGTTTGCACGAAATTTTATGTTTCAGCCGTTATCATTAGCTTTTAGAGATAAAATGATTGATGACGCGTTTTACGAAAGCTCAGATAAGCAATTAGATTTTGCTGAGTTTTTACGTAATAATATAAAAGAAAAAACGGTTAACAAGTATCAAAACCGAAATAGCGATTTTAAAAATTTCCCTGCTAGAGATTATATTGTGGTTTTACCAGGGTCAAATAAAATTAAAGAGCATGTTTGTCTTAATAAGCTTAAGCATATAGCTAAAAAGCATGAAGGTAACGTTTGGTTTAAACCTCACCCGGTTTGTAACTTTGCTACCATAGGGGAGCTGCAAGATATATTTAAAGAAAATATTTTGCTTCCAAGAGATATAGACCTTTATCACTATCTGTATAAAGCAAAAAAAGTATACACAACTCATTTAAGTGAGTCAGCTATTTATGGTGTTGCTTTAGGTATACCTATTGAGCCTATAGATGTCCACCACATAATACATAAATCCTCATTTTATAGCTTGAACAGGATTTTATTTGATAATCAAAATCTAGGTGATGAAGTTATAAATAGAATTCTATCAAATTATAAATCTGGTATTATCAATCCAATAATTGATAAAAATTGGAAAAAAACTTTAAATAAGTTTTTAGATTACAGCCAGAAATATAGAAACAATCATAAAGAATGGTATATTATTAAAGAAAAACAGGAAAAAAAACCCTGTAAAGATTGTGAATGATAACTAATTAAAAAATAAATAATGCGACAGATAGGCTGGTCTAAAATACACTCTTTTAATACGTTTGTTGAGCAAGTAAACACGACCTTTAATACAACCTTATATACTAACACGATTAGGTCCACTAGTCGCAGCACTAACTCAGCGGTAAATACTACAGTATCGACGCCGTATACTACTTTTAACACTTCGTGGTCTTCTACCTATGCGGTTAGTACCACTAAAAGTACAACTACAACTTTCGCTACTACTTTTAATACGACTTTATCGACCACAACAACTTTTAACACTAGTTTTAATACAACTCGCTCAACTACGACAACTTTTGGGACTAGTACACCAAACTACGCATCCACAACATATACTACTTATTATACAACTACTTGGAATACAACAAGCGGCGTTTTTGGTTATTTTAACAGTGGTGGTGGGTTTACAGCATCCTCGTATGTTCCCGGAGGGTTTGGCAATCCTATAGGTTTGAATGTATTATTTACATCGAGCAGATTTGGCGGGACGCAATGTTTGCTGGTTACTAGTTCGGGTTATGGCGCACACACCGACACGCCACAGGGAACTTGTTAAATAAATTAATTTTAAATTAAATATGGCTAAAAAACGTTTTAAAGACACCGGCGTTGGGAAGTTTTTATTAGAAAAAATACCTAACGTTGTTGGTGCAATAGCAGGTGATACGCCTGTAGGCTCCGTAATACAAGCTATTATAGGCGGCTCTGATATGTCAGAGGGGGATAAAAAAATTGCGCTTAAAAAATTAGATATTGAAAGAGCTGAAATAGACGGGACAACAAGACGCTGGGTGGCGGATGCAACTTCAGGATCGTGGCTTGCGGCAAATGTTCGTCCTTTAACTTTAGTTTTTTTAACAGTAAGTTATGTAGCCGGCTGGTATATGGGCTACCCTTTAGATTCAATAACTGGTTTACTTACAATTGTAATTGGCGGTTATTTTGGATCGCGTGGAGTTGAAAAAGTATTTGGAAACAGCAAACATCAAAAATGAACGACTTAAAAATTTACGGCATAAATGTCGGAGCGGTGGCATTCTCAGTAATGCCTAACATTAACCCCGCGTTACAAACTGTAGTATTAATAATGACGATACTATATACAGGGATGAATATTTATATGAAATTAAAAGATAGAAATAAAAAATGAAATACTTTAGTGAATCTGAATTTAGTAATTTTGAGATGATGGATCAAAAGCTTCTCAAAATGCTTGACAGGCTAAGAGAAGTATATGGCGATCCTATAAAGTTAACATCAACATATAGAAGCCCAGATCATCCTATAGAGGCTAAAAAAAAATCACCCGGAGAACACGCTTATGGGGCTGCAGTTGATATAGCTTCTGTGGGAGGACAAAACACATTTAAATTAGTAAAAGCCGCAATGGATGTAGGTTTTACTAGAATAGGAGTTAGTAGAAAAAGTAACTTTGTGCACGTGGGTATAGGTTATCCTGATGCTCCTCCTGTAACACTTTGGACATATTAAAATGAAATTAATTAGAAAAATATCAGTAGGCCAAGATTATAAAAATGAAGCAATGCATTATTCCGTTGGACAAGAAGTTTACGGAGGGCACACGATTTGCGACATTATAGAAAAACCCGAAGGTTATTCAATTTATATTCAAAAAAACGGGTCACAGCTGCCATGGAAACACTTTAATAAAAACATGGCCGTCTCAATAGAATACAATTTAGATTATTAATGAGATCACTATACAATTATATTATATTTACAGAAGAACGTTACAATAATAAAAAAGATCTAAAAGGGAAAGAACTTATACTAAATACTGAAATTACAGAAAGAGATTTTCATTTTGTAAATAGAATTGCAAAAGTAATTAGTGTACCTATTAATATAAAAACTCCTGTACAAAAAGGAGATGATGTAATTATTCATCATAATGTTTTTAGAAGATGGTTCGACGCTCGCGGTAATGAGCGCAACTCTGGTTCGTTTGTAACAGAAAACACCTACACTGTTTATCATGATCAAATATTTGGTTATAAACAAAAAGGCGAATGGAAATCTTTACCGGATTTTTGTTTTGTAGAGCCTGTAAAACAAGACTCCAAGTGGAGCGTTTTAAGCGAAAAAGAATTAGTTGGAGAGCTTGTGTATAGCAACGACTATTTAAAGTCCTTAGGTGTATCCGTAGGAGACATAGTAGGCTTTACACCTGCTTCTGAATACGAATTTAATATTGAGGGTAAAAAATTATATAGAATTAAATCAAATGACGTAAATATTAAATATGGACAGACGCAAGAAAATAATTGAAGCGGCTGAAATGGCTTTAATTGAGTTAGATAAAGTAATACGCCAAAAAATTGACTTAGCTGAGCTTGATCCTGAAAAAGCAAAAATTGCAGCACAAGCAAAATGGGCAGCAATAGAAGATTCTTTTAAAATTATAGATAGAATAGAACAAGTAGATAATACTAAAAAAGAAACTGAAAAAGATTCTATTAAATTTTTAGGTGTTGAAAATCGAGTTAAATAATGTATAAACAAATATTATATAATGTAAGCTTAGAGCATCTTAGTTCTAAAAAAGTTAAAAATAATAATAGATACAAAAAATATAAATACGGATATAACGAAGATCTTGATTGTGTTATAATCAGTAAAGATGGAACTATTGGTGAAATATACGAGATTCAAGGTCTTAGAATAGGTTTACCCTCGGCTCCTAAAAAAATAGATGGTAATGAACTTAACAAAAGTTCACAAGTGTTTAGAAGAAGACAAAAGCCTTCTTCGTTAAAAAAAATAAGATCAGTTCATGAATTTAAAACGTTACCGGAAGATATTAAAGAAGAGTACTACGATTATATTGACACTGAATTTAATAGGCGTAATGATGGTTACTGGTTCATGTGCAATGGGTCCGCGTGTTATCTTACAGGATCGCATTATATGTACCTTAACTGGACAAAAATCGATATTGGCGCTCCAGACTTTAGACAATCAAATAAGCTATTCTTCTATTTCTGGGAAGCTTGTAAAGCAGACGAAAGATGCTATGGAATGTGCTACCTCAAAAATAGACGGTCTGGCTTTAGCTTCATGGCATCATCAGAAACTGTTAACCTGGCTACAGCGTCAAGAGACTCAAGGTTTGGTATATTATCCAAATCAGGTGCTGATGCTAAAAAAATGTTTACTGATAAAGTAGTTCCAATATCATCAAACTACCCATTCTTTTTTAAACCGATACAAGATGGAATGGACAAACCTAAAACAGAATTATCTTATAGAGTACCGGCTTCTAAACTTACTAGAAATAGTTTTAAAGTAAAAACTGAAGAATCAGAAGAAGGTTTGGATACTACTATAGATTGGAAAAATACAGGTGACAACTCTTATGACGGTGAAAAACTAAAACTGTTAGTTCATGACGAGTCCGGCAAATGGGATAAACCCGATAATATTTTAAACAATTGGCGAGTTACAAAAACTTGTTTAAGACTAGGAGCTAGGATTGTTGGTAAATGTTTAATGGGATCAACCTCAAACTCACTTGATAAAGGGGGCGAAAACTTTAAAAAACTTTATGATGACTCAGATCTCACAAAAACGAAGCGAAATCGCAATGGGCAGACTTCTAGTGGATTATATGCTATGTTCATACCTATGGAGTGGAATTACGAGGGATTCATCGATAAGTATGGATTTCCTGTCTTCGATACTCCAGAGGAACCTACTAAAGGAATCGACGGGGGAACTATCCACAATGGAGTTATCGAGCATTGGGAGAATGAAGCAGATGGACTTAAAAACAATTCTGACGCTTTAAATGAATTTTATAGGCAATTCCCAAAAACAGAGCAGCACGCTTTTAGAGATGAAACAAAAGAGTCTATATTTAATTTAACAAAAATATACGAACAAATAGATTATAATGAGGAGTTAATGCTAAAAGGCTATATAAACAAAGGCTCTTTTCAGTGGAAAAATGGTGTTCAAGATACCACAGTAGAATGGCACCCTAATCCTCATGGTAGGTTTAAATTGTCTTGGATACCACCTGTTTCAATGCAAAATGTTATTGAAATAAAAAATGGAACTAAATATCCTGGCAATTCCGACTTTGGTTCTTTTGGTTGTGATAGTTATGACATTAGCGGTACAGTTGACGGTGGTGGCTCTAACGGAGCTTTGCACGGATTAACTTCTTTTAATATGCATGAAGATGTACCTAGCACACATTTCTTTTTAGAATATGTTGCAAGACCTCAAACAGCTGAAATATTTTTTGAAGATGTTTTAATGGCAATTGTTTTTTATGGCATGCCTATTTTAGCGGAAAACAATAAACCAAGATTATTATATTATTTAAAAAGAAGAGGTTATAGAGGATACTCTATGAACCGCCCAGATAAATTATTTAATAAGTTATCAATTACAGAAAAAGAATTAGGTGGTATACCTAATAGTTCTGAAGATATAAAACAAGCTCATGCTTCAGCTATAGAATCTTATATAGAAACATACGTAGGCAGGCTTGAAAGTGGAGATCACGGCAGTATGTACCTTCAAAGAACATTGCAGGATTGGTCAAAATTTAATATTAATAATAGAACAAAATATGATGCTTCCATTAGTAGTGGCTTAGCAATCATGGCTTGTCAAAGACATTTATACGCGCCAAGAGGTGCTAGAGAAAAAAAGAAAATAGATTTTGGATTTTCTAAATATAACAATTCAGGATTAAAAAGTAAAATAATATAATAAAAGATGGCAGAAGCTACAGGACAAGTTACCCAATTTCCCAGCCAATCCGTAAGTGACGCAGAAAAAGCGAGCGAAGATTATGGAATGGAAGTGGCCAGAGGTATTCAGAACGAATGGTTCAGAAAAAATTCTGGAACGGGTAGATTTTTACAAAATCAACGTGAGTTTCATAGATTAAGACTATACGCTAGAGGTGAGCAATCTGTTCAAAAGTATAAGGATGAATTTTCCGTTAACGGTGATTTATCATATTTAAATTTAGATTGGAAACCCGTGCCAATAATACCTAAATTTGTAGATATTGTTGTAAACGGTATGCAAGATAGATTATTTACAGTTAAAGCTTTTGCACAAGATCCTACGTCTACAAAAATAAGAACGAGCTTTGTTGAAAGTGTTCAAGAAGACATAATTGCTAAAGATTTTATTGAAGAGATAGATAAAACATTAGGCCTTGATGTTAGAAATATTCCTGAGGGTAACACCCCGGCTTCAGAGGAAGAGCTAGAGCTATATATGCAAATAGGTTATAAACCCTCTATAGAGATAGCTCATGAGCAGGCTATTGATAATGTTTTTAAAAGAAATAATTATAACGAATTAAAAAAACGATTAGACTATGACCAAACAGTATTAGGTATAGCCGCCGCTAAGCACACGTTTAATAATACAGATGGTATAAAATTAGAATATGTTGATCCAGCTAATTTAATATATTCCTATACGGAAGACCCTAATTTTGACGATGTATATTATTTTGGGGAGGTAAAACAAATAAAATCAAACGAATTAAAAAAATTATTTCCAAACCTATCTAATGAAGAGTTTGACCAAATTGTAAAGCAATCTTCTAATTATAATAATTACGATTATTCAAATAATTATTCTAGCGATTCTACTGATAGCAATACTTTAACCGTTTTATATTTTAACTGGAAAAGCTGGGAAAAAAGTGTTTATAAAATAAAAGAAACTTCTACAGGAGCAAGTAAAGCTATAAAAAAAGATGATACTTTTAACCCTCCAAAAGATCAAAGAAGTAGATTTAATAAAGTATCACAGGCTAGAGAGGTTATTTACGAAGGTATAATGGTTTTAGGTGCTAATAAACTTCTTAAATGGCAAAAAGCAACTAATATGGTTCGCCCAGACTCAAACGTTAATAAAGTAATGATGAATTACGTTGTTAGCGCGCCAAGATTATATAAGGGCCGTATTGAAAGTTTAGTAGGTCGTATGATAACTTATGCTGATTTAATACAGCTAACTCACCTAAAATTACAACAAGTAATACAAAGAATGACGCCGTCGGGAGTTTATGTTGATGCAGATGGTCTAGCGGAGGTAGATTTGGGCAATGGAACTAATTATAACCCTCAAGAGGCGTTAAACTTATATTTTCAAACAGGCTCTATAATAGGTAGGTCTATGACTGTTGATGGGGATATGAACAGTGGTAAAGTGCCGATTCAAGAATTACCTGGTGGCGGTGGACAACAAAGTCAGCTTTTAGTACAAGCGTACAACTATTATATGCAAATGCTAAGAGATGTTACTGGTCTAAATGAAGCAAGAGATGGATCAGATCCGGACCCGTATGCTCTTGTAGGCGTACAAAAATTAGCTGCAGCAAATTCGAATACAGCTACAAGACACATATTGCATAGTTCTTTATATATTACAGCTACTATTGCTGAGGCTATATCCATAAGAATAAAAGATGTGTTGCAATACCACCCGCAAAAAGAAGCTTTGATTAGCGGAATTGGACGGTTCAGTGTAGGGGCTTTAAAAGAAATGGAAAATCTTCATTTGCATGATTTTGGTATATTTTTAGATTTAGATCCTGATGAAGTAGAAAAGCAACTTGTTGAAAATAATATTCAAGCAGCACTGTCTAGAGATCAAATATTTTTAGAAGATGTTATTGATATTAGACAAATAAAAAATATAAAGCTAGCGAATCAGCTATTAAAATATAGAAGAACTAAAAAAGAAGCTGCTGATCAACAAAAAGCACAAAAAAATATTGCAGCGCAGTCACAAGCTAATGCTCAGGCGGCTCAAGCTGCTGAACTTGCTAAAGCACAAGCAGAAAATATAAAAGTAGAAGCTAAAGGTAAACTAGCAGAACTACAAACTCAATTAGACATTAAAAAATTAGAATCAGAGGCTGCAACTAAAAGAGAACTTATGCAATATGAGTTTGATTTAAATGTTAAGCTCAAAGAAATGGATATTAATGCTAAAAAACAATTAGATTTACAAAAAGCTCCAACAAACCCGGAGCCTAAAAAAGGGTTTGAATCTTCTGGCAATGACGTATTAGGCGGAATTGATCTAAGTAGGTTTGAACCAAGATAATTTTTACAAACTATTATATATTATTAAATTATGGCAAAGTGGACAGTAAAAGGCACAGCTGATAGCGAACCTAAGTCAAAAAAAGAAACAGAACAAGCGATTCTTGATAAAGCTGTTGAAAAAGGAGAAATTGATCCTCAATCAGCGGGAAAAGAATTAGATGAAACACCAAAAATTAATTTAGATGCCGTTCAAAAGCAAAGCGCAGATGAGATTTCTGTACGCGACGAATCCGGAACTAGCGAAGAAGTTCAAAAAGAAAACCAAAAGGAAGTTGAAGAACCTGCCGGAGAAGATAAACAAGAAGAGTCGCCAATTGAAATCATCAAAGAAGATGAGGTTGTCGAAAAGGCTGAAGGGCCTAAAATCGATGAAAACGCGTCTAAAGTAAATGAAATACCGGAGCCAAAAGAAAAAGCTCCTGAACAAAAATTACCAGAAGATATTGATAAGCTAGTTAAGTTTATGGATGACACTGGGGGGTCTCTTGAGGATTATGTTAATATGAATAGAGATGTTTCAACGTTATCTGATGCAGAACTACTGCGTCAATATTATTCACAAGCAAAACCTTGGGACTCGCAAGAAATTTCAGAGTATATGGAAGATAATTTCACATATGATGAAGAAACGGAAGAGCCTAAGGAAATACGCGCAAAAAAACGCGCTTACAAAGAAGAACTTCATAATGCTCGTAATTTTTTTACAAGTCATAAGGAAAAGTACTACGCGGATCTTAAGTTAAGCCGCAAAAATGAAATTCCTGAAGATTATGTAAATGCATATGATGCATA
>Ga0181420_1000308_pt1 | contig 20058 bp, 22 predicted proteins | sample 43SPOviralmetaG_FD_130145 | JGI IMG/M metagenome (GOLD analysis project Ga0181420, IMG submission 130145) | Marine viral communities from the oligotrophic San Pedro Time Series (SPOT) site, San Pedro Channel, CA, USA - 43 SPOT_SRF_2013-05-22 | ecosystem: Environmental > Aquatic > Marine > Strait... | reverse complement strand
TAGCATAGTAGATGAAGCTAATCAATATCATCTATGGGTTGCTCCTGTTGGTGAGCAATTCGACTTGGGGTACATGAGTGCTATTGTTGTCAACGATCAGGATATTAAACGACTCAATGAATCCCTTGGCGATAAGATGAAAGAGGTTGGAGGTACATGTGCGAAGCAACGTCCCTTTGAGCCAGATGATCCTGCACTAGAACACCGCAACGACAAGACTAACTGGGAACAGACCATGATGCCGGTCAAATGCCCACAAGATGTTACGGCAAGTCCATCTCAAACGTCTTGAGTCTCTCTAATGCTTGAGCAATACGCTTGGCTATAGTGCGAGGGTCACACCCCTGCTCTATGCCAAGTTGCTCAAGTGTTACCTTCTCTATTAACCTGTCTTCTAACAGGTATCTTTCATAGGCAGTCAGCATTCTTAATGCTCTTAATGCTCTTGACTCCTGCCGTATCCTGCTTGCGTTTGGTGGAGGTGAACGTATGTCCTCTGTTGCGACGTACCTGTACGCTAGCTTCTGTGCGTTCAATACTTCCTTGAACAGTGCGTGTCTAATGGCACTACCAAAATAAGTCTGCGGCTTGCTTCTGCTTGGGTCAAACGTGGTAGACGCAAGACACACTGCTTGCATAGCCACACTCTCAAGGTCTAGTGTCTGCGCTAGTTCGCTTAGGTCAGGGTTCTTCTTGAGGAAGCCTGCTACTGCTGGTCGCACAAACTTAATGGACTGAGAAGCAATGGCTTGCTGCTTTACAGTCAGCCGTCGCTTCTTGGCTCTCATTTATCTTTAGATACTTCAATGAGTTCAGTAAGTTTGGTTGAGATAACACCCAACTCTTTGGTGTGTTCTATATGAGCCTGCTTAATAGTATCAATAAATTCAAAGTGTGAATCCATTAACGGCTGTATTAAGTCAGTCCTTGCCCACCACAGTACAACTGCCAGCAGGACAACGGGCACTCCGAATCTTTCTACCGCACGATATAGTATTTCGATCCTCTGGTTGCCTTCTGCTGCGGCGTGGGACAGGTTCCCGTTGTACATTCTGCTTGCTCTTGTTCTTGCTCGGCTTGTATTGGCACTGGCTGTTGCTGATCCATCTGCACCGGCGTTAATTGCAATGCCATCTGAACTATTGATTGTATTAGCCATTGTTGTACTGCCATCAGATTACGTCCGTTAGTCCGAAGTCCGGTAGGTTTTGTGCAGGCCAGCCGTGTGATGTACCTATCGCTACGATCCTTCGTCGATCTAGGTCATCCCATCTCGCCCAAAAACTTCCTTCGGGAATGGTCTGGTTTGTACCATACACAGTATTATGGGAGTTCCCTAAGTAATTACCCCAACTATTTTGTACCAAAAATAGGGGGCCCTCTTTCTTAATGGTATCTTTCCTAAAGTCTCCCGCTATTATAGCCATTGCGTGATACCAAGTCCCGCTACTTCTTTCACATATACCGTAAGGGCCCTTGCGTTTCTTAGCGAAAGCCTCCGATCCACAGGTACTCAAGGCATACCCGTTGGCAATCATGTCCCTAGCTTCCTCGTAGCTTTTAACTTCGGTTATGTTCTTCACTAAGTTGTTGTCGCATATATCCGCAACGTCTGCTGGCGGTGGCTTCCGTCCCCACTTACCTTCCATCGCTGGGTCGTACTTAGTCAGGTCAAGGCCAACGCTAGGGTATGGCTTCCTAATAACGAGCCCTCCCTTTGTCATGGCTATCCGGGCAGCGGCATCGCAAAACCAACCGTCCGAATCCTTGCCTCGCCACCAGTAAATGGCGTCAGTAGAAAAGCAACCATTCTCTATTCCATCCGTGCTAATCTCGGGGGCCACAAAGTTATCAGTGCCATACTTAACGTGCGCACAATAGCTAACCATTGCTGCATTCCTAGTACACCATGCAACACAAGACCCTCGCCTCTGTCTTCCTCCGGGCAAACACTCGGGGTATATCTCCATTGCTGCGGTGTACGGAAGCACCAACCTGCCTGTACCAGTGTTACCAAGGTGGTACTTTGCAATAGCATCCCGTGCTTCTATCTCTTCACGGGCATCCATGATTGCCTTACGAAGATCGTATGCTGCAACCGCGTCGTAGCTGGCTCCAACAAAACCCTGCTCGTAAAGTTCTATGATGTCATCGTCAGCCACGGAATATCCCACTTAGTTTAGATAGAGAGTTAGATACTTGCTGCTTGTCCTCTTGGTTCATTGGCGTATCAGCCAAGCCAATTTCATCAGCAAGGAACTGTTCCAACTCCTCCCTAAGTGTTGGATATTTTCCCGGTTCGTTGTCTAACAAACCTTTCCATAACATTAACAAGCCTGCTCTGTGTGCCTTGCGGAACGCACCCTTGGTGGTGAAGACAGGCTCGGACTCTGGGTCTGCTGCAATACTCTTGCTTAGTATGCTGTAGAACTCAGCCATTGCTTTACGCTCTTGGCTTGACATTTTATTTACCGTGGATTGTAAACCACTAACGGGCACTACTGGTGAAGGCAACGGAAGAGAAACATCACCCTGCCTGTATGCGTAGTACCCAACAGCAATCACTGCACACAGTATAAATCTTATGGGGATGTTCATTTCTTCTTGCCTTCTCCCCCTAACATCTCCCATATTAGCTGACGAACTAACGCAACTTGAGAGTCTACACTTCTCTCTTCTAAGTCAGACTGCAAGTCTATTAATGTAGAAACCCACCGCTGCCGCCAAAGATCGTCGCTTGAATCTTCAACAACAGCAGTGGGTCTCGTCAGAAAGGAGGCTATCGCTTTCTGTATCAACGGGTAGCAAGCAACCAATGTTATAGCACCAATCACAATCAAGTCAGTTGTTGTCATTGTCGTCCTCGAACAGTGCTAGTATTTTGTCGGAAGCCCAATCAATCAGTGCCCCACCTTGAGGAGTCATGGCGACCTCATGAAGTAAGTCGATGGCTTCGTCGTCAACCTTATTGTGAGTGCGTTCCGTAACGTCGTCAAGCACTTGTATAAAAGCACGTACTCTTTCAGCGCCCGGTTCTGCCTGCACTACGTTTCCTAGTGCCGCTAATGTAGGGGCCCAGTCAAGGAACAGTTTGAACTTCTCTGCTAGTGTCATCGCTTTGTCTCCCAAAGATAACGTCGGGTTGGGTGTTCGCTTCGCTGCGATTGCGAATACAGTTTTCTGCGTAGTTTTCTATTTGTTTCCGTAGCACCGTTGGGTCTACGTCTATTGCCCTGCAAGCCTCCTCGAAAGTTATTACCCCTACTTGTCCATTCATCCATCGTTCTGCCGTTCGCTTTTGAGAAGTCTCTAAGTTGCGTTCACGGGCGGGCTTGCTTACTACGGTGGCTGTGCGGAGTAACAGCATAGCACATATTGATCTGTATGCACCAGCTATTTCGGTACGATCTAACAGAGAAACCTCGTACTCAATTACTTTTTCGAGTACCGGATTCGATGATTCTGATTTCTTCATCTAAGTAATACCGGCATTTCTTTAAGTCTGCCAGTTCATCTCCCTTGAACTTTCGCCTTAGTAAATACTTGAAGCAGTTACCGATGTTAAAACTTTCGTGTCGCGTCAGCGTGATTGCCTCTACTCCACTAGGATGTGATCGGTAATGTATTGGTTTGTTTATTCGGTCGTCACTATTCACCTCTCCATTTCTTTGTGACCGCTGCGAGAATGCACCAGAACATGGGATCGTGGTCGTCTTCTGTGTGCAACGGGCACTCTTCTCTTGCGACATGGGCGTACTCTTCCAGTAGAACTTCACACATAAACTCCTCTGTATTTTCACGAACCTTAATCAAGGCCCGCCCTTCACCAACCAAGCAAACCCCATGTAAAGAATCTGTTTCATCGACCTTGCTCACTATCCGAACTTGGATCGGTGTCTTTAAGGGGAATGTTTTTCTCAGCCAGTTCTTTGTTTTGTGAAACCGGTGATACTTCTTGGGCTGCTGAGTCATAAGCGTGTGCTAACCTCGGAAGATCGCTAAGGTAAATCGTTAGCAACCACTGCTCCCCATTCCTGCGGTGCATTAGAACGGGCGTCTTTCGACCACAATCTTCCTTTGCCTTCTCCATAGTTTTTGGCACGTTGAGTCTCTGAACACGCTTAATTTCCCAGTAAATATCTGGGGTCTCCTCTACAATAAGGTCGGCTGTTGAATCAGCCCCACAGAACTGCTGTGAGCGTCTTGCGCTTTTCCAGCCGAATGTATCGCGTAAGGTCTGGGCGGCGTTACGCTCGCCTCTGGAGCCCTTGCGGCGTGAGTCTACGGCCACGCCACGCCTCCTTGTTGCCCTCGGTCGTCTAGGAATCTTTGGGGTATTTCGCATGACTCGTAGCTTAGTGCCTTCCTACCTGTTAAAGAGGCTAGTTTATCTACATCAAGCACATCGACCTCTTCTTTAGCCGTTAGTATAGACCCCTTGGGCAGTTCCCCATACTCCGGCAGTTTGTTATGCACGGCATGATGACACCTAGAGCAAAGACATATCCAGTTTTCTATGACATCCTTACGACCGGGGCCCCCTACTATATGGTGCAGTTCCATGTACCTTCCTCTTTTCTCGCTGGGCCACCAGCATACTGCGCATCTATCGTTCATTGTCATGTAGTCATACTTGTCCACTGTGCCTTGCTCTTGAGCCATAACGAGGTAGTGCATTGCTTTCCTTAGAGGTTGGAGTTGAAATGTTGAGCCAAGGTTTTTTTGGCTTTCTGTTTCGCTCTACCCGCATTGTGTTCTGTAAACTTTTTATGCTTGTGCTTGAGGGCGCGCACCACTCCCCTGTAAACAAGGGAGCGGCTGGATTATGCCCGCACTTTTCGGACGCTTCCCACCTCACTGCTTATGAGGCGCAGTGATTTAACCCTACCCCGCACTGCCGTTGTCATCCCCCGTATAGTGGTCAGCCGGTGATGGGTCAATGCGTAAAATCAAATCGTCTTGTAGTGTGTGATCTGTGCTTTCGCCTTGGAACAACAGAGACTACTTCAGTTGTTTGTCGTGCCCGTTCTTATCGTCATCCCCCTGCTACTATCCCTAATGACATAGCACTCTCTGTGAGTGATCTCGCTGTTGACTCGGTACGATAGACGATCATTCTTCATGTCGTCAAGGTGACGCTGCCAAACCAGTTTCTTTCTGGCTTCAACTTCCTCTGGCGTTACGTCTTCCTTCGGCGCTACTTTCATTCCGGTTCTGTTTCTGGAAACAGCGCCCATCTTGCTGGCATTGTCATAACAATAGCTGACACAAACACCGAACCTAAATGCTATGTCTGTCGCTAGCATGTTTCGATCTGACCACAGTTTCCTAAACTCGGGCCAATCTTTTTCTTCTATAACTCTGACGTTTAATCTTTTTCTTCTCACTTGATGCGTCCTTGCTTACGGAGTTCTCTGACTATTGCACTCGCATACGCCTCGTCCTTTGGGCGTAGCTTAGTTAAGTGCCACTGCACCCACTGAAAGTCTTTGGTTATTGCTTCAGGTAGGGGCCATCCTTTTAACTTACCCCACAAGATATGCCAACCCCTGTACTTTGGCTTGTCTATTTCCTCCCGTTCAGCGAACTGATCCCGTCCGTAAACACCGAAGCCCGCAGAGATGACTCCTCCCGAACGACGTAACTCCGCTGCTGTTGCTGCTGCCTTTTCTTTTTTTAGTATCTCCTCTTCGTATTCAGCAACTTCGTCTACGTCCTCGACACTTACCCCGCTTGTGTTATTCATCACTCGTCGCTTGACTCTATCCACTAACTCCATTGGCTTACCCTCAAGCCATAGGTCTATACTGCTGAGTAGATCGCATCTCCTGCTTGAATCAGTTATGTCGAAGATTTCAAAGTAAGGCTTGCCGCTTTCTGCTATGGCTTGCTTGCGTTCTTCAGGCGTCTGCTTGCCATCGACTACACCTTTGAGTGGGCGTGTGCATCGCCCTACCATCTGAGTAAACCTTGATCGGCTAGCTGTAGGTCTTGCCAAGAATACCTTTGATGCCGGGGGGAAATCGTACCCGACTGTGAGGCAGCCGACATTAATAATGACAGAATGTAAACCAGACTCGAAGTCACTCAAGTGTTGGCCTCTCTCTGCTTTGTCCATACGGCTGTGGACTATGCTGCTTTCCAGCCCCCTGTCATGCAAGCACTCACGTAAACGATTGGCTTGATTGACCCCCGCACAAAAGACAATCGACGGCTTGTTGTCGTAGTGCTGGTAAACACTGGACGCAATACACTGAACTGTCTGTTCTTTTGCCATCAGTTTGGCGAGGGAGTCTCCGTTCTTTGGTGGTGTTATGTCACCGTGACCACCGTATGCTAGGTTAAAGTCACTGAGGTCTAGGCTTTCTACAACCATTATCCATGACTTTGCTTCGCATAACCAACCATCCCTAGTGGCGCTTGGAATCCCGTAGTTAAATACAACTTTCTGATAGAAGTCTGTGATCGGATCGCCCGATCTTTCTGGTGTCGCCGTCATGCCAATGATTCGACAGCCGTTTTCTTTTAGCTGACCGAGGAATCGGAGACTCGCTTCGCTATAACCAATGTGTACTTCGTCTACGATACAAGTCTCTAGCCCCATGTTCAAAAACTTTTGACCCCGTTCTCTACCTATCACGCTGGCGTAACAGGCAACAGTATGAGGATCGTCGCTGACGTTCTCCGCTTGCTCTAGCCCGACCATAAGGCCACGGGAGCGGAGGCGTGATGCCATCTGTTTACTCAAGTCCTTGAATGGCACAAGCATTAAAGCAGAGGAAGACTGTTCCATTATCCTCCCTGCTACCTCACCCTTCCCAAGACCTGTCGCAGCAACAACAAGTCCGGCTTCTCCGGGCTTAATCAGCGCCACCCTATCAAGCATGGTGTGCTGGTAATCTCGTAGCGGTAGTCGCGTCGGTTCATCGAACAGAGGAAGATGTGTCACAGTGCGTCACTCCTGCACCGCTTTCCTATGCGTCTGCTTTCGAGTACCGCATTCGTCCAGTTTGCTGTTCGTTGGTTTCTCGCTTGCCTAAGTATCGCCGCTGGAAGGGGATCGTTTTTTTCGTTGCCTAGTAACCCGCTTCGACTTACGACCTTTAGGACTGACCTTTCCGGCAGGTTCAACTGCTTCGCTGCTTGACGTATCCCCATCTTCTCTACTAGCGTCAGAATTTGCTGCGGTTCCATTGCCCTTCCACTCCTCTAGCTTGGCTGAAAACATTGACATATACACACTTAACTCTGTCACTAGTCTGGTGATGTTTGCATTGGCGTTGTTTACCGCCAACTCAATGTGAGGGTATGCCTCTGGCTCAAAGCGTTTGTTCTCGGACTGAAGTTCCGTGGACGCAACGTAAGCGACTAGTTGCAGTTGTTTACTTATAGTAATCAGTTGTTCTTCATTTAGCATTCTTCTTCTCCTTCGGTTTCGCAGTTGCCAACTGTGTATTCTTTTCAATAGCCAGTGTCATTAGCGGGGTTAGCTGCTCGTCAGTGTACCTGTTGTCGGCCTTGGCTTCGGCTAACTTTGACATGATCTTTTTGATCTCGGCGGCGCTGCTGCAATTCGCTATGCTCTGACGCATTAGTAAGATTGCTTTCGGCTCTCCAACCACTGCTTCAGACTGCAAGTTGTGACCGTCGTTGTCTTCGGCACTGGCAAGGCAACACAATCCACCGTAAGAAAGCCTCCTCATGTAGCTAAAGTATGCTAGTGTTTTCTGTGGATTGATCTCCTGTAGGCTCTCGACCGCACTTCTCATCCATTGACCGCTCGCATGACCGCAGTGCGTGACGCATAACATCTTCCCCTGTGTATCAACCAGTGGTTGTGGCGGCTGCACTATCATCAAACCCTGTGATGTTAATGCAGGTCTTGTCGCACCTATCATCATGTCCAAGCTAGCGAAGTTACCAAAGGGGCCTTTCTGATCTTTGGTTACTGGGCCGAACGCCTGCTGTGCTTTCGCCATAGCCGTTTGGAATTTGTCTAATTCAGGTGAGCATTCCATGTAGATGTGAAACTTGTGATTCAAAACAATCCTCCTTCGTAATACTTAATTTCGTGTGTGTACCCATACGTTTCGGGCAACCAATAATCAGCCTCCCTCCGTGCCTGCAACTCGTCTAAGAGTTCCAGTGTTCTGTCGTAAGCAATCTGCACCATTTGTTTCGGAAGCGTCATCACTTCACATCGGTGCTGCCCTGTGGTACTAGTCACAATGAATCGCATAGAGTGAGGCTCCCACCCCATTAGCTGACTAGCGTGACCATAGATTGCTTCTTGTATGTCATAGTGAAAGTCCCTCACTGCGTAATGAAAGTGAGTAATTGGGTTCCTCTCTCTCGTAGTCTTGATGTCATACCAAAACTCATTGGTCGCACCATCGCAGCGGCATCTCATTCGGTGGTCTCCGATTGGAAACCTCACATTAAATTCAACGTCAACGGATTCGTCCAACAGTTCCTTGCTTGCTGAGTTACAAAGTATCTGTTCTGTTTGTTTCTTTAGCTTTTCGTAGTCACCCCAACCCAATAGTATTTTGGTTTCGTCGAGCAGTTCTTCTGCTTTCGTTTTGCCGTGAGTGTTGAGTGACCCCGCAGCGGTACACTGTTTTTTATCCGCACATTCGTGCAAGTCCCAAAAGGAATCCTTGCCGTGGGCGACGTACATTTCTCCCCATGTGTGGAGCAATGTCCCGTACCTCATAGCCTCTGTCTCTTTGAATGTGCTATCTATGTATTGCTGCTTATACGCGATTGGGCCGTCAGCCAGCTTCTTTACGTGACTCGCGCTGGGTTCGGGCCAGCCGTGATAGATGTGATTCGGTTCATAGGATACCGATATATCTTTTTCCATAGCGCCTCCCATCGAAGCAAACTACAGCGAAACAATTTATTGTCAACGCCAATTCTTCCACAAATTCTTTTGTGTGTTTCACAGATGTTTTTGTGCAGTACGCGCCGATGCGACACGCGCGCACACAGCCCCGCTAGCGAGGCCGGACAGCACCGCTAGCGGGGCCAAGGAACCTCAAGGTTTTTGAGGTTGACCTCAGAATTTCTGAGGTTGTACTAACCCAACGGATTGGCGCGTACAAAAACTGCTTCCGCCATCGACACACACACAAGCAAAGAAGAGTTACTCTGGTTGCGGTGGTTCTGGTTCAATCGGTGTTGAGTCTGGCTCGATGTCTGGTGGAGGAGGCGTATTATCAATAGGCTGTGGGTCTAAGGTGTCTGCCCAATCTGGTGCAGTACCGTCCATCAGACCCTTGACTATCGCCAACTTAGCGATGTAAGCCATTAAGTGCTGGAGTAATGCGTCTAGGTCTGGGTCTTGCCCTTCTCTCGCCATCAATCCATTTACATGAATAACTTCAACGGCGTCGGCTAGGACTTTATTGCCATCCTCGTCCTCTGCAAACTTACGAAGCCGTACTCTTCCGTTGGCGTCTCCGTTAGGATTAGGAGCCCAGATATTTATTTCCTCTACCCATAGCTTGTCATAGACAAGGGCTGGTTTAGAGGATGGGTCTTTGGCATTTAGTGTAGGTACTGGCATTATTAAACCTTTCTGGGTATTACCACTTTACTTTGTGTGACCAATAACGTGCTGAGAATTTGTCCGGCTTGCTGTCTTGTGCGTTGTGCCGAGCATAATAACTTTTTTTCCTTGCTTTGTCTTTAGCGCTTGTCGGATTCTTGCCCGCTCCCTTGACACCCTGCTGCCCGAACCTAATGATTCTTTCCTTACCGTCCTTACACGCCTTGACTACGTGGCTTTTGGTTTTGTGACTAGGGGTTTTCTTTGGGCTGTTGCACATTAACTTGCGAATGATGTCGCTCATTTTCTGTACCCCGCTGTCTTCTTGGCTATCTTCTTAGGCTGGGCGACATGCTGCTTACCTTGTTTCTTTCCTTCTCTCTTGGCTTTTGTAGTGGCGGCGTACTCGCTGTCGGACAGTGCAGCTATGGCTTTCTTAGGGAGATACCTTTCCCCGGTGTCGCTGCTTTTCTTGCCCGACTTCGTTTGCCATTCCTGCTTAGTCCATGCGACTAATGCTTTTTGCGGTGACTTCATTGTTACGCTTTCTTTGTTTTGTACCCACCGCCAGCCGCCTTGTAATCCTTAGCCAACTTCTGAGCCTTCCTCGCAGACCACTTGCCTGCTGCGGTTCCCATTGTGCTGGCGTTGAGAATCTGAGAGTATAACTTTTTTCGCATTCCGGGTTTGGTGTAGTTGTTGGACTCATTGACTTTACTATCTTTCTTCATCGTCGTGCCTTTTCTCTTTTGGTTGTGGCTCTCTGATCTTTCTTGAGATCACTTAGTAGTAGGTCTGCTGCTTGTTGCTGCCCTGTTAGGGTAGGTCTAAGTTCTTCTGGTATGTAGTTTATGTCATACTGTTTCATAACGTCACCCAAGACTTCAGATAGCATTCGTTGTTGATCTGCTAGAACCTGCTGCTGAGTGCTTGTCTGCAACTTCAAGCCCGCCCCAACATTAACCGCTGCCTTCCCTGCTCTACCTGCAATACTGTCGATCCTATCATCGAACATAGGGGCAAGCGGATTAAGAAGATAAGCAAGAGGGTTTTCCTTCATTGCAATCTTTACTAGCGGGTTAGCTAATAACTGCGATTCAACCCCCATTGACCTTGCTATTTTCTGAGGGGTTGTGTCAACAGAAGACAATGGACGACCGGTAAATAGGTCTTGACCAAATGCCATTTCAGCGATGCTCTTGACTATTGGGTTTGTCATTAACATGCCATCGCGGGTCATCTCGCCTACGTTCGGATTCAACATCTTAATAACACTCATGCCGGGGAACTCAAGGCCCGACAAGTAAGTAGATGTTCCGTCTTCATCCTTGTATAACTGCAACGCTGCACTATCCCGTACAGTCTTAGGCTGGTATCCCGCCTCATTAAATTCTTCCGGTACGTTAGCTGCTCCACGTATGAGTTGAGCGAACCTGCCTCCCGGCTCGTCGAATATAGTCTTAGCTGCCCACACACCGATGCGTGAATTATAAGACCAGAACGGCATCCATAACCTAACGAAGCTATCTCGCTCAAAGTTCGTAAGACTGCTGTAGTCTATAAGTGCTGCCTTCATTCTTTTAGTGGCTTGCTCTGGTGTCACTCCTTGCTTAATCAATGCAAAGTAACCGCCAAGCCTGCCTATAGAATCGACTGTATCTCCTACTTCTTCTGCGGCTTTGTATACAGGATTAAGTTGATCTGTTTCGTTGAAGAATCCACCACGTACAGTGAATGGATTGTACATCTTGGCTTTTTGAGTAAGGCTTAGTTCCGGGTCTGCCAACGGTGCGAAGGCAGATTTGACTGATGCAAAAATGTTCTTAGGTTCAGACCCCGGCAGGAATTGCGAGAGGCCAAGGCTTCCATCTTTACGGAGAACATCTGTTGAAGATAAACCAGATAGCAACCGTGTTCGTGCAATGTCGTCTGTTGCTACATCCATCACCGTTTTCCTTGCCTCTTCCATAGAAAGAGACTTGGCAAACTTTTTGTATCGCGGGAGTGTTAATAGGAAGTCGGCTGTTTCGTTTAGTCCATCCGGCGTCCCCTCTAACATCTTCTTACCGAACTTCATGCCTTGTATAGTGTTGCTCGCGTTCCCACTTTCCAAGTAAACCGCGATCCCATTACTGTAGAAGTCACGAACAAAACGACGCGGGGTCGTAAGTACGATATTCTTAAACACGGCGGTGTATGCGTTAAGGTAATTTCCTATATCTTTGGCATCTTTTTGTTTAACGCTTCTTTGTATTCTCGCTTGCAACTGTTCGTATAGTTTGTCCGGTACAGAGAACTCCTTGAGGCTAAGGCTTTCTTTTGTAAAGCCTTGCGCACCTCCGACTTTAGACATTCGATCAAGCAGTCTGGTCTTTAGCTGATCAACAACAGTGTCGGCTGCCTCGCTCCCTTTCTTGAGAACGTCAGTAGCATCTTCACCCTTCTTTGCTATCTTCTTAGCAAAGCCAAGTGATGCTTGTAATTCGTTTATGGTCTGGTCAAGCGACCTGTAGCCACTGCCAGTAATATCTGCTTTTCTTTTGTATATCGCAGATTCCGCTAGCGTGTCGTATACAAACTCCGCATTAGCTATTTTGCCAGATTGATTAGTAAGGAACCTAGCCATTGCAGTGGACGGCGAAGTTCCGAATGCTTGTATTGCTTGCCCCGCTGGACGATCAAACTTCTCTGGGTCTAATCGTTTTAGTAAACCTACTACTCTTCCTATCTGGTTGTCGTTTATGAATACGTCTGATTCTTCAGCGTCAAAGTATTGCTCTCCATCTACTTCCCCATACCCAACTTTCTTTTTTCCCTTTAAGACATAAGTTCGGCCTTCTTGTTTCATAAGTGCGCTTGCTTCTTCTTCGCTCATCCTTTTCATGAGATTCGTTTTTCTGACGTTTGGAGCGATAGGAATTGCCCCGCCGTATTTGGCGTCGAAAAACTTTAGCACTTTGTCTTTGGCTTGATTCTCTGTTAATGCAGCAGCGTCAATCCTCGGGTTCTTATATTGTCTAGCAAACTCTTTGACCCATTCTTGTTCTCCTAATTCTACAAGGTCATCTGTGCCGCCCGGAGTTTGCACTTGCCGTTGCAAGTCTGAGGCGGTCTGTACGCCAAAATCCATTGAGTCAGCTTTAGGACTTTTTTTAACCATGCCGAAGTCAGCGAAGTCGCTGGGGAATCTTGGCAGCATTTCTATGCCGAAGCTATCTCTGGCTCCATCGAGATTATCAACCCCACCTTCTGTTATCATGTCGGCAGCAGTATCTAATCCAAGATCGCTAGATTTGAATGCTTCATCTCGCATTAGCGTTTCTTTTAGATCGACCGCATCGACGACCTCTTGCACGTTGTCCATCAACCACTCGTCAGCCGCGCCAGCCTTGTATGCGTTGGGGCCCTCCATGATTCTCCGTAGTGTTTTCACGCCCTCTTCGCTTGCTAAGTCTCCTCCGATCCTTTGCATAGCCTCTGCATTGTTCGATACTGCTCTATTAGCAGCAAGTACCGCTGCCTCGAAACCTTTGATCTTGACTCCATACTCGCCAAGTTCTTTTTGCGCCCTTTGAAAACCAGCCTTGTTGAGCAACTGCCCGTACAAGTCTGTTGCTTCGCCTACAGATTTTTGGAAACGTGGTGCTAGTGCTACTGCTAAGGGACTTAATGCCACTTTCTTGCCAAGCGTGTCAAACGCTGTGTTGATAGCACCCATGCCCGGAACATTAAAAGGGCCTATATCTAAGCCGCCGGGGAAGTTAAGGCTGAAGTCTCCACCGATAGCCTGCTTCATTACGTCGTCTGTTAATTCAACCCCAAGGCTACCTGCTGCTTGTCGCAAGTTGTCTAAGACATTGACATCGCCAGCCTTTACTTGCTGCTCAACAACGTCAGCTAAAGTCATTGACTTGCGGGCAGCGCGTGGGCCAATAGGAGGCATTACCTCCATCATGCTCTTGGTTAAAGGTGTTCCTGTTTCTTGGAATCTATTTACTACTTGCTGGCCTGCCCCGCCACCAACTTTCTCTACTAAGTCGTAACCCCTAGATTGAACGTCAGCTAGCGTTACGTCTGGTCGTCTTGCAAATGCTTCGAGTGGTTCTTGTATTTGTTTCTGCGTAGCTATTTTTGCAAGGTCGTCTGAGTACGGCGTCTTCTTGAGTATCTTACTTGCAACTCCTCCAGCACTTTTCCCAAAAGCAGCAAGCATTAGGGGGTCGGTGAAAATCTCTGCTGCCAACCCTGTAGTAAACTGTGCCCCACTGCCAAGAAGATTATTGACGGTACTTGATGGCGTTAAGTTAATTTGGTCTGGAATATCAAGACCGTATGACTCTAGTAATTCCGTGCCACTGACCCTACGATCTGGGTTAGTAGAAAACGCACCTTCTACATCGCCAGCCAACAGCCCTCTTATTGCCGCTCCGGGTGTGTCCAGCACTAAACCAAGGTTCTGTAAGCCGCCCAAGGCGTACCCACCAAGAGCAGACAATAGGTCTTCTCTTTCTTGCGGCGAATATTTGTAGCCAGTTTGACCGGCTCTTGCAATGGGCAGCATGTTTAATTTCCACGTTGCGGATTAATAGTGTCCAGCAAATATTCAGAAACGTCTTCGGGTTCTTTATCTGTCAGATTTACAATCGCGTCTCTTGCCATACGGAAAGCCTCGTTTTTCTCTGCTTCTGCTACCGTGTTGCCAACTGTTACTTTAATAGTTTTGTCTGCTCCACCCGGAGCAATGGCGTCTACGATTGCTTGGACTGTATCTATTGGGTTCCCTACGAACGCTCCACTATCTACTGCCTTTTGTAATGTTTGTAAATTTCCAAATGTCGATGACAGTACATCTGTATCTTTTTGACCTCCAGCAGCAATACCAACTTTAATTTGATTGGCTATTTCTGTGGAGAACACACTACTGGCTAATGCCTTTTGCTCTTGTGTTCTAGCATTACCACTTGCAATTCCAAATTTTACTTCGGGAGCAAGATCGCTAGCCAGAAGCCGGTTAAACCCAGCTTCCATGTTAGCGTCCGCAGTATTCAAACTGTTGATTAGGCTTGTAGTGCCTTGCTGTGCTTGAAGTCTTGGGTTTGGCAAACCCATGAGTTGACCCGTTGTTGGGCTCTGCGTAGATGCCATGCTATTAACAGCGTTAATGAACGGTGCAAATTGTCCGGTTCTGTCCGCTTCGATTTTGATTGCGTTCTTAACTAAATCCGCTTCATTAGCGTAGGCTTGCTGCGCTGATGACAGATACCCTTGCTCTTGTCGGCTAAGATTTTGGTTTAGTAAAGGCAAGAACTTTCTTAGGAGGGGTCTGGCCTGTCTTGCTTTGTTAGCTTTAGAAATTAAATCTTGCCCTTGCTGTCGCGTTCTGTTGGCATACGACATGAGCGTAGGGTCTGGGCTTACAGGGTTCATCATACGCTGCATTACTGGGCTTAGTGCTGGGCTATTTGGATTGATGCCCACTTGCTGCATAATATTGTCGCCACGTTTAGCAGTCTTTGCTATTGCTTGTTCTGTTTGACTTGTAGGCATCGACATTGGAGATGGGATGTCGGATATGTCCACGGCGGTCACTGGCCTGCTAGGATAGGGATTGTCTAACGCAGCGCTTACTTGCTTCAGCGAACTAAACACTGGTCTTTCCACAGGCCCCATCGGTACAGGCGGCATCGGTGCAGGCGACATTTCTTTGCTCATGTCGTAGTAATCTCTGCGTCTTTGTGGATTATTGATGTAATCCATGAAAGTCATGTTAGTTGCCATATTATTCACCTCTGTTAATTCTTGGCTGTTTTACCGTTATTTTCACCATTTGAATCTTGCTATGCTTCCCTTGCCACCTTTTGCGCCTGCTGTGGTGTTGAATCCATTACCGGATGTACCCCCACTAGTGTCGGCAGTAACCGTAGTATAGTTAGTTGATAGGAAAGCTATGCTTCCACCGCCAGCACCTCCTCCGGGGGATGATGAATTTAATTGCACGGTAGGAAGTAGCACACTGCCTCCAACTGCTGTGACGCTGCCAGAACCGGTGATTTCTTTAGAGGTCGCGCAAGCTATGAATAAGCAGCCAGCACCTCCTCCGCTATAAACACCAGCCGTTCCATTTGGGTTACTTACTGAAGTTCCTGCTGCGTTGATCGTTCCTGCCTCTGAACGGATGGCGCTTGTGGGAGGAGTGTGGGTTGACCCGTTGGCGTAGAAACCACCACCACCACCACCCGAGCAGTATGTATTGGACTCGCCTCCTTGACCGCTGTAGTTACCAATATTTGCTGCGGACGCTGGGGGGTTTTGCCATCGCCCCGAGCCACCACCACCTACGCCGCAGCATAACAATAGCTGATCGTTAAACCGACATGGTGCTGTGATGTCTGATCCATCTCCACCGACAACCCCGACTGTAGACGGGTATTGATTGGGAACGGCACTTCCACGAGTAGCCGGGTTGGTTGTAGCGTAATCAGTCCTACCAAAGATTGGGTTATCATATATGCTCGACGCACTGTATTCTGTCTGCGAATCTCCAAACTTAAAACTTTTTTTTCCCGCAAATAATCGAGGTTTGGTATTGTGAAATTGTATACCTCCTTTTTCGGACATTGAGATTTCGCCGTCTATCACTATGTTACCAGTGGCGTAAATTACTACAGCAGCTTTTTTAGGGATTGGCTTAAACGTCACTCCGTTCGGTATAGTCAAGTTACCCTTAACTACAACAAAGGCCCATCTGTTGTGACGAGTGGTGAAGTAATTTGTAGAGACAAAGCTAGAAACAGTATGATCTCCGTCAATAACCTTCCAATCATAATTGCCTACGTGCGAGTTGTTTGTTTTTAACTTTGCTCCTACTGTCGGCGTTGCGTTTGGTAGTGATTGCGCAAGGATAATAGCTGCATCTAAAGCAGACGCAACAGACAGGTCGCCTCCGGGCCACACTTCTTGGCCTTCATACTCTCCGGTAGTTAAACGAGCCCGTGTTGCTGATAACATTATGGTTGGTAATCCTGTTGTACGTTGCCGTACCAATTAGTGCCATCGCTTACGAATGTGTATATGTCCATGCGATTAGCTGTTGTCGTCGTGCTAGGCACAGAGTTGGCAGGCCACTTACATGGAGTAAAGGTTGCAGTTTTGGCCCCTGTCCCTGTTCTGATTAGTACAGTAAAACTTTGACCCGCTACTGCTGTTGGCATTGTGAACGTGCAGTTGTTAGTTAATGTGTAGTCTTGATGAGTACCTGCACTAAGGGCGATAGTTTGTGCTGACCCAGATGTTGTGACAACCTTGGTCTTTTCTGTTACTGGGCCACCAAGTTTGAGTTCGCCATCTTCAATCTCCAAGTCCATCGGCGTTGTGGAAGTACCGACAGTCAGTGCGGTTGTGCTTAACCGCATTCTTACTAATTCACCGGCTGCAAACTGAAACGTGTCTGGGAAACTAGCTGAGGCGCTCTGCATATACTGTATGTAACCACGGCGTTCGTCAGCGGCATCCAAGCCACCGTCGCCTTCAGCAAAGTAAATGACTCCGCTGCCAGTGTCTTTAGAAAGGAAACGCACTCTGGTGTTGTTCTTCAGCGTATGCCCGATACTAACGTCCATGCCCATCGCTGAATCGTGAATGCTATTGAGAGACCAAACTGCTTGAAGGTTGTCCGCTCCTAGCCACTGAAATCCACCTACATTACTGCCTCCTGCGGTGAACCCTAATGAATCTGTTCCGTCGTGTTGATAGATGCCTGTGTTGGTATCGCCAGCAAAATGCAAGGTTGGTGTTGTTGCAGCGCCAGCTTGAACTAGGTCTACGTGACCAGATGTGTTTGCTTGCAGGAAGGTGGTGTTGTTTGTCTTTAAGCTAAAACCACCATTTTCTCTGTTGTTTATGGTGGCACTGACGCCATTCAACTGTATTACAAACCCGTCTGTGGTGGCGTGGCCCGAAGCGGGGGTGGTCATCTTTATTTCAGAAGCGGTGCTGCCGTCTGTCTGTTGGTTAGCAATATGCAAACCGTGAGATGCCGTGCTACCTTGGAAGGCTGGGATTGCAATGCCCATGCCGATGTCGGCTTTGTTGTTAGCCGTGATTATCTCGGGGCCACCAAAACCTGTAGACCTAAGTTGAAACCGACCACTTGAACTTTGGTGCATCAACGACCATGTGTTTACTCCTGCTGGCTTCAGTACAAACCCGCAGTCACCCGAGCCGCTTGCTGCTGTAGTACCAGCGTAAATTATGTTGCCATTTATTAATGACTGCCCTCCGCCATTACGCACTTCGAGCATTGCAGCGCCCGATGCTACCGCTCCGACTCCCAGTTTATATTTGAAGTAAGCGTCCTGCGTGGCATCGTTGATGTAGAAAAGATTCTCATAAACACCACTACTGTTGGAATGACCTACTGTCCAATTACCGGTGTCAACGCCCTCCCAAAACGTGCATGGGGAAGTGCCACCTAGCGTTACCCTTTTAGTCTGATTAGCACCCGTCGTAGATGTGTTGATTTGTACGGTGGACGCAGTAGTGGTGGTCTCTATTCTGTCTGCACACTCGATACCACTTCTAAAAAATACTTTGTGACTACTGTTGATAGAGATAGCTTTGTAACCACCAACAACTAAGTAAAGTTCGTCTGCCGCCTCCCAATACATTCCAGTGTTGGTATCCGAAGCAAACGAGTATTGAGGGGTAAGACTTCCGTTGTTTATGCCCACTTCGGGGTCTGGCACAACGAGTTGATTCTTTTTAATTCGCAGTGCTTCATGTCTGTCTGCTGATTGTGTGCCGTACTGTAGGTCAACGATAGCGTGGAAGTTTGCTCCCGTGCCCTGTCGCTCTACACGGAACTGACCTTGGTAGTCTCCGTTGAGTGCCCCGTCCGCGAAGACGTAGCGATGCGAGAGGCTGTTGGCTCCGTTGTTGCCACCTTCTCGAATTTCTAAACCAGCCCAAGTGAAACCGCCAGCTAATCCATTGTCACAGCTTATTACTGTTCTGGTTTGATTAGCTAAGTTGTTAGTAGAAGCAAAGTGCTTATGCCTAACGCTGCCGCCAGCTACATCTAGCTTGTGTGTGGGATTGTTTGTTCCTATACCAATGTTTTGGTCAGCATCAACTCTGAACGCTTCTGTATTGCTAGTGCCGAAAATTATTGGTTGCTCTAATTCAAAGTTCCATACAGAGGCTTCGCCTAAGTGCGATGCTGATAGTAAGAACCCGTTGCTAGAACCAGTACCAACGTCTTTGCCTTTAATTAAAACAGCACCGGAGTTATCGGCAGTGCCGCCTTGTATAGTAAGTTTTCTTGTGGTGCTAGCTTGAAGACCAATGTTTACGTTACCGTTAGATTTGACGATGAACGATTCGGTACTGTTGTATTGAGGGCCTATAAAATAATGGTGCAGCGTGTCGTCTGTTCCGAACCAACCGAAACCTCCTCGGTCTGTACCTTGACCGCCTATAGCTTTGTGAGCAAACGCCCAACCGCCTGTTGTGCCTGCGTGTTTCTCTGATGCGCTGTCGTTGCCAGTGTTATTGTTTCCTCCAAAGAAAGTTATCGGCCTATTGCCGTTTACAGTAAGTTGGGTTTTAGCTGGAGCATAGTTAGGGTCAGTAGGGTCTAGTCCGCACTCTATGCAGCCAGCAACTTCAAGGCGTTTAGCTGGCTGAATGACACCCATACCGACATTGCCGCCCGCAAGCAACACAATACTTTCTGTCGATGTGTATGTCGGCCCAATGAAGTAACGGTTAAGAGTGTCGTCGCTTCCGTACCAACCGAACCCACCGTGATTGGTTCCGGTAGGAGTTCCCGCAGAGGTAGATGCAACTGGATCGTATCCCTTTGCGGTGTGTGCGAATGCCCAACCGCCTGTGCTTTCTACTCTTTTCTCTGTTGCTATAGTCTGACTGCCAGACGACATTATGATCGGTCGAGTGCCGGAAACTTCAAACTGCGTCGTGCATCTTGCTTCGCCGTTTACTGTGAGTTTCTTGTCGGGCACAAGCGTGTTGATGCCTACATTCCCGTCACCTTTAATCCTAAACTTATGACTAGGGGTTCCGTTTAGACCAGCAGTCCTAAACAGGAATCCGTCGCTGTAAGCATCAAACACAGCCCTGCTTGAATCTACTGCTACTTGCAGGGTAGTGCTGGTCTTGTAGGCTGACCGTGCAATAACAAAGCCAGTAGTTCCACTAGGGTTCTTAATGTGGACTTGCCCTACTGGTGTCGTTTCGTTTTCCCCAACCAATCCTGCCGATGTGATCCTTGCTCTCTCGGTGTCGCTTGTGTAAAACACATGGGCGTTATCACCGGCTTCGTAAACAAACGCACCTGCTGAAGTACCGAGACCTATGCAGTTGCTTGTTGGTGTAGTGACGTTCTCTGTGTAGAGCCTTAACTGATTAGCACGGTCTGCCGATGTGGATAAATCATTGAGCCTGTTGGCTAGAGAAAGCAGTGGTCGTTCTGTTGCGTCAAGCGTAGT
>Ga0181420_1000306_pt1 | contig 20127 bp, 19 predicted proteins | sample 43SPOviralmetaG_FD_130145 | JGI IMG/M metagenome (GOLD analysis project Ga0181420, IMG submission 130145) | Marine viral communities from the oligotrophic San Pedro Time Series (SPOT) site, San Pedro Channel, CA, USA - 43 SPOT_SRF_2013-05-22 | ecosystem: Environmental > Aquatic > Marine > Strait... | reverse complement strand
CTCTCTATTTTTAGACTCTTACTTCTCAATCTTTCTCTCTTACTTAAAAAGGAAAAAATATATAAGAAATAATATAGTATTACTCCTTAGAAGGAGACAAGTCTACACGCCACATTCGAGAACGGAAACGCATGCAGACTCGGCTCAGATATCGGCGGCGCTCTACCGATGAACCCGCTCCTGTTACGCGGGGCGCCCCTCTCACTCCCTCCCTTATCCCCGCTCATTGCGGCTCAACCCCGTCTCGGCAATCATCGCAGATGTGTCCGTCATTGGCGCACAGGCGCAAGCACAGGCGCCGCCCGCAGGTTCCATTGCAGAACATCAGAGCATCAGGCAAATCCCAGTCGAGGTACCCGCAGACGCCGCACTCACGCGTCTCATCCCACTCCTCCTCCTCGCTCGACTGCTGCTCGAGAGCCCTTACAATAGCATTCCTCAGCTGCTGCTGCGCATCGCTTAGCTCCTGCTGCTGCCCAGCACGCTCCTCAGGCTGCTCCTGCTGCTCCGTGCTCGGCCGCTGCTCGGCGTACTGAACGGTCGGCGGGTCAGAGCGAGCGCGCGTGATGCCCGCACCGTCGTGCTCCCACTTGATGCTTGAGCCCTCGTGAAAAGGATACATGGCAGATTCACAGGGGTTAGGGTCGCTCTCGTCCTCGGGGTCGTAGTGCAGAACCATCGTCTGTGTCACGACGAGCCGCTTGATGCGCCCGGCCTTTATGAGCCGCTCATAGAGCCGGAATTTTATCATATTCTCGCGACCGCCCTGTTCAAACGCACCCGCAGCAAGATTGCCGAAAGCGATAGCCGTTTCGTGGATGGTCTGTACGTCGCTCGGTGAATAGTACAACCTCTTATGCCCGTTCATCGCCCAGAAAGCGTTGACGTCGGCAATCGGCTTGCGGCACACGGCGCAGTTTGGATTTGCTGTTGTATTCCACTCGTGGACGCACATACGGTGGAATTCGTGCCCGCACGGCAGCTTGACGGTGTCCGCCAGATGCCACAGCTCTCGCTTGCCCGTCATCGGCTCCAAGCAGATGGCGCAGTTCTGCAGTGAGATTTGGCGGCGCATTTCTGTGGCGACAGGAGGGTCGTCTATCTGCTGCGCTGCCTCTTCCATCGCTGCGGCCTCGGTTGCGGTCAGCGGTGGTGTGCGCTCCAGGTAGTATTGGAGTGCTGCCTCGCCCTCGAGCTCGGTGGGCACGAGACCATTGTAGGCATTCATACGGCGACAGGCAGCGGCAGCAAGAAAGGAGGCTGACATAATCGAGGCGGACGGCGGGCAAGCGTCTGTTTCAGAATTCCTGCAAGTTTTGAGAGTTGAAATCTCCCCTACAGGCGTGCCCCATCAATATATAATCGTTTGGTGCCCTGCTGGTGCCCCCAACTTCATAGAAACGTTACAAAAAGCAGCAGCGATGGATGACCTTGAGAAAGTCGTGGATAGGCTCGCCCGTGCTTGCGACGCAGGCGTCATCGCACAGCACGAGTTCGAATACATGATGGACAAGATGGAGAATGGAAAGATGTGGCACCTGACGACCGACGACGGGAGCTGTCGCTGCCTGTGGATTTTTCCGCAGTATAGTGGCCAGGCGAAGCCAGCGATTCACAAGAAATTCGGACAGCAGTGCGCTGCGAAGTCGGGCAGCAACGGCATCTGCAAGCGCCACGCACTCGAATTTCGCAACGGCATGAGCGAGACAAAGAAGGAGTATATTGCCAACCTGGACGAAGACGACGCCGCGCAGCTGGCAAAGAACCAAGCCGCGGGCAAGATGAAGAATCACAAATGGGCAAAGCCGCCGTGCCCAAAGTGCGGGTCGCTCTTCGTTTACGCTTGCGGCGGTTTCTATCACGCAAACGGGGAAACGAGGACGCGTTACGAGTGCCGTCACGACGAGTGCCGTGAGGACGGACAATATTATCGCTTCACCAGTGAGCGCCCTGCGAAAACGTGTCTGCAGGCGGAGACGATGAAGGAGAAGGTAGCAGAGACCAAGCAGTATGCTCTCCACGGCGAGGGCAAGGCTCCTGTCACGTGCGTCGACTGCGGCGGCAAGATGGTCTATCTCTCCGGAGTCGCGCCCTCCAAGTCTTACTTCAAATGCTCCGAGTGCGACGCACAAGTCGGACTTTACCTGGGCACGAAGCCGGTGAAGAACGAGAACGCACCAAAGGGCATGTACAAAGGCAAAGGCAAAGGCAAGGCAAAGGCGGAGGATGAGGCTGACGAGCTCGCCGACGATTTCGCCGAGGTGGGGCTGGGAGAGGCGGGACCGAGCGGTGTCGAGAAGCAGTGAGCGCCTCACGGGCATAGGGACGGGGAGAGAGAGGGCGCCCTCGCGTAACAGGAGCGGGGTATTCGGTAGAGCGCAGCCGAGATATAGGCGACACGTGAGTCGGGAGAGTTTGAGCACGTCTGCTACTGATTTCAGCTCTCACATGATATATATTTTTCACACAGCACACACACTCCCGCCTCACGCGATTGCCTACAGTCTCCACTCCACGCCTCCCCACGTCTCTCCCCGAGCTACGCGTGCGCGCATGCTATTTGCTATGCGTGAGAGCCCTCTGGAAGGCTTCACATACACAACACACAGCCAGTTTTACATAGCACACTGTGCCTCACGCCTCTACGGGCGCCAGCCGTGCTTCTCATCAAACTTTTGGTTGCTGCGTGCCACCTCGGCGTCAAAGTCGCTCGGCTCGCTCTCCATCGCCATCTCGAAGTCGATGTACGAGACGGGCATCCCGTGTGCCTTGGTGACCGCCGTGCTCACGAGGCGTGTGAGGTTGACCGCCGAGCGTCCTGCCGTCTCTTCCACTACCATCGCCATCTCGTGTGCTGAGAGGTTCGGCTCGTGCTCTTCCTGCGAAAGCTGACGCATCATAAGGGAGCGGCGGGCTGCACCGTTCGGGTTGTCGACGAGAATCTTGCGTTCAAACCGTCCCGTGAGTATCTTGGTCGCTATCTTGTGGGGCTCGTTCGTTGCGCCGATGACGAGTAAATTCTCCATAAACCGTTCGAACTTGGTCGCGAAGTGCCCCACGCGTGCAGTCGCCCGTGAGCTCAGAATGGTGTCGCACTCGTCCATGAAGATGACAGCAGGCAGGTCACCTGAGAGTACGACGTCGAAGAGGGCGTTGACACGCTCGGCTCCTTTCTTTCCGCTCTCCATGTCGGCCGCCGAGAAGGTGTAGAAGGTGCCGCCGATGTGGTGGGCGATGGCCTGTGCGCATGCCGATTTCCCCGTACCCGAAGGACCGAACAGGAGCAGGCCGCTGATAGAACGACGGGCGCCGCTGACGACTGGCTCGTATTCGTCGGCAAAACGCACGACGTCAGGCACTCCAATTATGTCGTCGAATGTCTTGAGGTTGGCACTCGAGCGAAGGCAGTTGTCTCGAATATAGTCATGATGGTCGCTTGTGTGCTCCGCTTGCTCGTCGTCGTCTTTGGCAGCAGGGATTTCGTGGTCTAAGGTCATGCCGCCGAAGCTCGTGCCGCACAGGAGGTCACCAAACGACGGTGGCTTGTCCGTGGGAAGCGGCGGTGGCTCATCCTTCTCCTGAGGCGGCTTGCTCTGATTTGTTTTCTCTTCTTTGCGCACGCGCTTTTTCTCGTGCTCGTCGCTCGTCGTGGTCGTGGTCGTGCTGCCTCGTGTGGGCTGCTTGGTGGGTGCCTTGAAGTTTGCGAATGCTGACATTCTTTGTGCTGCGACCGTGAAGGCACCGAACTTTTTCAGAAAAAAAAGAAAGCTCACGGCTGCTGCTGCCACGCAAGTGAGTGAGCTTACCCCCGACGGCTTTCTTACTTTTCCCAAAAAGTTTTCAGCGGTTGTAACGGACCACTGTGTCAGAGCTTTTTCAATAAACAAAGAAAGCTCCAGTGCTCATTACTGACACACACACGCCAATGGGGGGGACCAAACTTTCTTTCTTTTGGGAAAAATCTCCGACGAGCTAGCAGGATTCCATCGGAGAAGCAGAATATCGGAGAAGCAAAATATGGGTGACGCTGCTGCTGCTGCTGACGACGACCTCGCTCCCGTCCTTGCCCGTAACATGAGCATCGGAGACGCAACGTTTGCAGAGCGTCTGCAGGTGGGGCAGGGCATCGCTGCTGCGGGAATCGTGCGGGCGAACGACGACGTGCTGGGCATGGAAGAGAACGACCGGCAGGAGGATATCGAGGCCGACTTCGAGCTGTCGCCGCAGCTACGTCCCATGCCAGCCCGAACCCAGGAGGTGACATTCACCGGTGATGATGACGACGATGAGGAAATGCCGACGGCCTCGGACAAAGAGACGTGCAAGGCACTATTCGCGACGCTCAACGCCAAATCCTACCGCCTCAAGGACCGCGCTGCGGCGCTCTACAAGCTCAACGAGGGTGGCATCCCAGACCCTTATGCCATTCTCGAGACGATGCATTCCAGCATCGAGGCGATGGAGGAGGGCGACGAGCGTACGCAGAACTGCCACATGCTCAATGCCCTCATCACCGTCTTCGAGTCGGCGCGCACCAATCCCGGACTTCGCAACTTTGCGTCCACGCTCTTCTCGACGCAGAAGGCTTACTACGAGTACCGCATCGAGAAGCGTGCTATCAAAAAAGAGATGGCGGTGCTCAACGAGCTCTACGATGAGCAGGAGGATGAACTGCAGCAAGAGGCTCTCAAGAAGAAACAACAGGAGCGTCGCGCTATGCTTATGAATAAAGGCGAGGCCAAGGCAAAGCAAGACACGCTCAAGGCAGAGGCGGCGGCAAAGGCAAAGGCTGAGTCGGCGGCGAAGAAACGCAAGGATTAGGGAGGCGTGTCCGTATATGCAGTGTCCGTATATGCAGTGTGTCCGTATATGCAGTGGCGAGGCACACATGCGGCGGCGTGTCTGAGGGAGTGGGGTGGGAGGAGATATAGCGACGCGCGCGTGTGATGACGGTAGCACAGTATGTAGCTCCTGAGAATACTCGTGTGTGTGAAATCTGTCGTTTTATTATCTGCACATATATTAAATGGCACCCCGCCTATACAGTTTCATCAAGGTCACCAACAACAACGACGTGTCAGACTTTGTTATAGAGTTCACACTGATGCGTAACCCGAAAGCCCGGATGTCGTGCCTTAAGAGCCAGTTATTTAGGTATGAGGACAACGAATGCGTCGGCAAATGGCGGAACATATGGGGCTACTTTTTGAAAGACTACTCCTTCTTTGTGGCTGAGCGCCGCCTGTGTGAAGACCGCACGGACGCGCGCCGTTACTCCGAAGAGGTCGCCGAGAGATATAGAAATAAAATAAATAAATAAATTAAAATAAAAATTGATTTAAAAAAACACCCCTATATATAGATATAAGTAAAATGGCGACCAGCAACGATATGAACGATAAGCCCTATGAGAGCGACGCGACCACGACTGAGGCGGAGACCACTGACGCGGAGACCACGGAGGAGGAGATTGAGCCGCTCGGGGATTTGGAGCTCGAGGTATTCAAGGAGAGCCTCCAAGGTAAGTCCAAGAACACCATCAGCACTTACACCCGAATGTTCGATAAGCTGAAAAAGGGGCTCGGCAAGGATATTCACCAGTCCAGCCAGCAGCTGATTATCAAGACCGCTCAGGAGCTGAGCCCCAACTTGAACTCGCAGGCCTCGCTCATTAACATCGGCTTCCTGATTCGCCAGCTCTATAATCTAGACGTCAAGGAGCTCGCAAAGGCGAGGCAGGTGAAGAAAATGAGCATCATCGACCACACGCGCGCCACCAACACGGCGCTGGGGAACACGCTGCCTTCGCTTAAAGAGTTTGATGACCATCTGGACTACCTTTTTGAACACAAACTTTATAATCAGTTTGTAATCAACTTTCTGATTCGTAACTGCTACGTCCGCAATCAAGACCTCCTGTTTGAGATTATCAAGAAAAAGGGGGACGCTGTGGGACAGAAAAACTATATGTGGCTGGCGAAAGGGGGGAAGGGACCGGCGAGGGCTGTTTACATTCGGCGCGACTACAAGACAGCCAGCACCTACGGCGAAAAGGTGACCGAGATAACCGACAAACGGCTGCTCACGGCTCTAAGGGCGCTCAAATCTCCGCTCATCCCTAACCCGGACAGCCTCGGTTATTTTGTCCGCAAAAACAGCTTCAGGGAGCTGGGAGAGGGGGCGCTGCTCAAAATCGTGCTGGAAGACACACGCACCAGCGGCGACTGGAACAAGCTCCAAGAAATCTCGAAGCTCAGGGGCACAGATGTCTGCACTTTGACCTCCAGTTACAACATCCAGCGGGACAGCGATGAGGGGAAGACCACGATTACCAGAAGCGGCAAGGCAAAGAAGAAGCCCAGCTGAATAAAAAATATTTATATAGTATAAAATGTGTCAGAAGAAGAGCGACAAAACTTATACCATTTATAAAATCACGGGGAACGGGTTCACTTATGTAGGGCTCACCAGTCAGGCGCTCAGCACTCGGTTCAGGCAGCATAAGCTGGACGCCAAGACTGATGACTGTAAGATTTCGCCTAAACTATGTAAAAAGGAGCCACCGAAGGATTTGAAGGCGTTACATCGGCGCCTCAGGGACGACAGCGCCAAGTACAGAATCGAGAAAATTAAACAAGTAAATGGCAGTTACACGACGGCGCATAAGGAGGAATTGAAAATCAAGGGGCATATGGCTACGGTTTGAGCTTCGGCGGGCAGTAACAGACAGGCTCACCGGTGGGGCACGGACCTTTAGGCGGTTTCATTTTGGGATTTGGACCTTTGCTTGTTTTGGGGCGGTTGACGATATTCGGTAGCTGGGCGCTCTTGTTTGCCTTGACAGGCGTCACGTGCTGGGCGTTGAATTTGGGCTTGGCGCATTTCCCTCTTTCGTTCATCTTTATTATAAATTATCGCAATATAATTTATAATGAATTACGAAACAATCTCCGATGACGTGGCGGACCTCATCATGGGCTCCCTAAAAATGTCTGGCTGGATAAGCGGTGCGGACGGCACACGCATCATCTGGTATGAGAATCGGTTTGGCAAGACGCAGAAGCTGATAACGCATCGCCCAGATGACAACCCAGTGAATACAGTCAAACGGCGCTGGCTAAACGTGCACGGGCTGGACCCCGAAGCCAAAAATATTGAAAAATAAATTAATTTTTTTTATTTATTTATTTTTATTTTTTTAAAAATTGATTTAAAAATATCCCAATATTAAATAATATAATATATAATAAGATATGAGCTATAAAACTATTGAAGAATCTGAGGACACTATGGTGCGCTTTTCGCTCAAGTACATTGAACTGAAGCAGAATGAGAAGGGTGAGTGGAAGAAGAATGTCCAGCCCCATGACAAAAGAGGATGGCAAAAACTGAAGAAAACGGATATTACACCAGGAGATAAGGTGATGTGCCTTGTAACAGGCGCTACTTCTGGTGTAACCGTCATTGACTTAGACAATTTTACCCCTGAGCAGATTCAAGAGTTTGCTAAAAAATACTGCCTTTTTAATAGTTGTTTTATGTGTCCGCCCGCTGTGAAGACTCGTCGCGGCGCTCACCTTTACTTTCAATATACACCTGATGCGAAAGGAGGGCAGTATCCAGAACACGGGTTCGATATTTGCAATGACGGACAGCGTGCCTACTATACCGGCACCAGCTACGTCACAAATGAAGGAGACATTTTTGAATACAAATGGGTGGATTTAGGACAGCCACTTGCTGACGATGACGGCTTTGACGAAGTGGCATACGATAACGAAGTGACATACACATATCATAAACTGCGTCCGATGAGCGACGAACTGCTCGGCTTCTTGCGCGAGCGCGGAGCCCTCAAGTCTTGCCAACCGGTGCCCGAACCTGTACCTGTACCTGTAGTAACTCTTAAACCTGTAGTAACTGATATTTCAAAATTTGAGCAAGAGATTTTAAATAACATTAAACCGCAGATGTATTATTCTTATGGTAGTTGGTGCAAATTCATTTGGGCTATCAAGTTCTCATTTGAGACTGAGCTGGCTTACAAAATCGCCGTTGACTACTCCAAATCGAGCGATAACTTTCAATCCGAAGACGATGTTAAGGAAAAGATGAACCAGGCAACAGACAAACGCATCGGATGGGGGTATTTAATGAATATGTCCAAAATGTCAAACAAGAGGGAACACTATCTCATTATGGCCAAGCACCACGACTATTTGAAAAAGGATGATTACAGTGTGGCTATGCTCGCCATTCGCCTCTGCGGTGATGACGTGATTCGCACAATCGACAACGAATTTTATATTTACAAATATCCGTATTGGGTGAAAGATGCATATGGAGAGCTGCGAACAAAAATCTGCAGTGTGCTGCGTGACTTTTACGCTCACATGAACAAACACTTTGCGGAGATGCTGAAGGAATGTGATGACGAAGACGCACGCAAGGGTAGCCTTGCAAAACAATCGGAAATCTTGCAAATGCTTGAAAAGATTAATAATCACTATCATTCCAAGCAGGTGTATGAAGAATTTAAGGCTTACCTCGATAAATCTTCCATCGACTTTGACACTTACAAGCCTTACTACTTCTGCTTTCAAAACTGCGCATTTGACCTACGCTATAATACACAGGTAAAAGTGCAGCGGGAAGATTACATTACCCAAACCACTGGCTATGATTACATCAAATCTTCACCTGAGAACATCCGACTTATTAAAAACCTGATGGAGCAGATTTTCCCAAAAGAGGACAGCTTAAAATGCTATGTGAGTGTCCTGCGCTCGTGTATGATTGGCAAGGTGTTTGAAAAATTCATTTTAGCAAATGGAAATGGAGGTAACGGCAAAGGCTTAATCAATTCGCTTATGGAAAAAATGCTCGGCTCTGACTACTTTTATCGAGCCAGCATCACCACGCTGACCGAAAAGATGAAGGATGGACCGAACCCAGCGGTCGCTAATATGCACAAGAAGCGAATGGTTGTAGCCTCAGAACCAGGCGACAAAGACAAGCTCGCATTAGGGAATATTAAGGCTCTAACAGGCGACAGCAACATTAATGCTCGTGGTTTGTATCAGACTAAAACCGCAGTGAAGCTCATGCACACTATGATTTTAGAGTGTAACAAGAAGCCGGGAATGGACGGGCGAGTGGACGATGCCCTTATTCGGCGATTCATTAATATCATTTTTGAATCCACGTTCACTGATAAAAAGGAGCTGCTTCAATACGAAGGTTACTTTAAGGCAAACACAGATTACAAAACTGAAGTGTGGCAGGAGAACTTTAAATGTGTATTATTTGATTATCTGCTCTCCGTTAAAGAAAATGATATTGTTGAGCCAAAGAGCATCCAACAGGCGACCTTTGACTATTTGTGTGAAAACGACGAGTTCACCAACTGGCTGGATTCTCGCTATACACGTGTGAACGATGCGAATGGGAAGCCCGACAGAGCTTCTCGCATCAAACTAAAGGATATGTGTCGTGACTACAAGGAAAAATTCTTACACCCCGGCTCGCGCGAATACAGGCAGGTAACAACTGATAAGTTTCTGGTGAAACTGACTGAGAATATTAAATGGAAGCATACCATTAAGCAGTGCTTCAGCGAGCGATTCAGGGAAGGAGGTCTAAATGAACGGAGTGTATTTTTAGGTTTAAAACGAGTGAAAGGCGATGATAGCGGTAGCGACAGCGAATAAATAAAAAGTTATGGTAAGGGATTTTTAAATTATGGTGCGCGGCCAAAATTTACACACTAGGTAGGGTCCGATATGCTATTTTCCTTTTTTTTTGGGTTACCACCAAAGGTGCGAAATATGTTGCGGCCAAAACGGCCATTTTTTGCACGGGTTTTCAAAAGTGTCCTATGTCTCTCTTCCATGGGGGCTTTTCAAATCTGGTGTAATTTTTGGCCGTTTTGGCCGTCGGACTTATCCCCCCATATATCTGTTATATCTCTTTTTTAGTTTACTTTTCCCCTGTTTTTCCTTATAGAGAGAATAGAAAACATTTAGAAAAAATAGAAATATTTATAGATAGTATAGAAAAGTATGGCGACAGCGGATTCTCCCAAAACGGCTCCCGCCCCCAAACCCAAGCGCACCCTGTCAGAAGACCAGCTTGCGAAGCTCAAAATCGCACGGGAAAAAGCACTGGAAGTTAAGCGGGCGATGAAGGAAAAGTCAGACGATAAGAAAATAAAACATTTCGAGGAAAAGATAATGAAAATCAAGGGCAAGCAGGCAGACGAGCCACCGAGTGAAGAGGCGGAGCCAGAGCCATTGGAGGCAGTAGAGGAAGTGGAGCCAGAGCCAGAGTTAGAGCCGGAGGTGATAGTCAAAAAGTCGAAGCCAAAGAAGAAGACCAAACCGATTATCATCTGCGAGGAGTCGAGCGAGTCGGAGGACGATAGCAACGTGATTTACATAAAGAAGGGCGGGCGCTCAAAAGGCAAGAAACAGGAATTCGCTCCTCTGCCCGAGCCTCCTGCGCCTCCTCCGCCACCGCAAGTCCAGCGCCAAGTGATTATGAATCCCAACCCCTTCTACCGATATAACATGAACCAGCACTATATGTAGATACGTGGCAAAAGAAAATAATAAATTAAAAAATATTTATTTAATTTATTATGCCGGTGAGGTATCAGGGAAATTTCGAGCAAGGGAAAAAGTGCCCCGAGAACTACGCCGAGCGCCTGCGGTTTCCGGGGTGCAGTTTAGGCAACAGACCATTCACGCCCTTCAACAAAGGTCCGCCACCGCCGCCTCAAATACCAAGTTTTCCGCGTGCACCAAAAATAAATAAAATACCTTTGGAGCCACCTTATACAGTGCCTCAATTAAAACATAAAGTGCCGCCCTCTGAAAATGTAATAGTCAACTACGAAAAACAGAAGGAATTCAAGGAATATGAGAAACTGCTCGCTGGGAGACGGGGGAACGCCAGCTTCAAAGGTGAACTGCCTGAACGAGTCGTCACAACCGCCAAGATGACTGAGGCGGTATACGCTGCAAACAAAGCAAAAAGGAACGGTGTTGTCGATTGGATGCAAGTTGGCAAAGATTACGCAGCGGAACATCTGCCCGAATGGCGTGTTGTTGACGAATTGTCCCACCCCAACGGGCACTCTTTGGCTTTCCAAAACCCAACAAGTGCTGAAATCATAAATGCATACAGGGGGACAGAGATGGACAACTTGGAAGATTGGGTCACCAACGCAGCACATGGTTCAGGGGCAACAGACCAGATAGGTCAGCAACGGGAAATCACCGCACACGAGGTAAAGATAAAGGCATTTCTCGAACAGAAATATGGACCAAATTGGCGCGAAATAACCAAATTCACGAACACGGGCCATTCGAAAGGCGGCGCCCACGCGATATTAGGGGCGGACCATTTGGAAGTGCCATCCATCACACACAACCCGATGATTCCAAAGGACAGGGGACATACAATAGGCAAGGGAACTCACGAAACTTGGAGCACGACGGGCGACCCTTTGCTTGGTTTCAAGTCAACTGTTATAAAACATTCCAATTATACTCATAACACAATAGACACGGCGGCAGGGGACGGTGGTCCTTTATCAGAACACAGCTTAGCGCACTTCAGTCAGCCAGACCGACCAAGTCAGGTTCAATGGAAGAAAGGAGTTGTCCCGGAGACAGGAGTTTTGGGGGCGTCACTCGCTTCTGGTGAAGTGGCGGACGAAATGGTCGATAAACTGGAAAAAGTATTAAAGATGAATGATATAAATCCTCAGTTACAGCACGTGATTCACGGGGTTGTCTCGGGAATAGCGGCAGACCTTACGGCTGGGAAAATGGGATTCAAGAGCACTTTTAAAACAAAATTGCGGTCGGCGCTGTCGGGGGTGTCTGCACTGTTGGTTGCTGGTAATCTGGATGATGCTTTGACGAAAGCGGGGTTCGACCAACAGGATGCGCAAAACATATCTTCAGCCGGTGGTGGTGCAGCCGCTGGTTTGACTGACGAAGCGATTGATACAGTGGTAAATGTCTTTGAAGGAATCTCCGAATTCGCAGCAAAAGAATTCTTCAAAAAGTTGGCAATAAGCAGTATGAAGGGGGCAGGAGTAGGCTTCGCTTTGTCCCTTTTTAGCGAGTTGTTGAACCATATTCCAGGAGGAAAATTTGTAGGCGACACTGTCCATGCTGCAGGAGATGGCATAGCAACTTATGTGGCTATCAAAGAGGGATACGACATATTTGAACGTGTCGCGACGAGTGACACCACACGCAACATCCTTAGAAAGCTTTTCTCTCATACTCCATCGATACTGGTTGAGGATGGCGTCGAATTACCTTTGGCTGCCACCACCGCCGCCACCACCGCCACCACTGCCACCACCACCACCACCGCCACCGCCGCCACCACCGCCGTGGAGGACGCCGTGGAAGACGGACTGGAAGAAGAAACGGAAGGTCTTGAAGGTGTAGCAGATTACTTGGCAGAGGCTACAACTGGTGAAGACGAAGCATTGTTAGAAGCTTTTGCCACGACGCAGGCGTTCCCTGTTTTAGGCAGATTAGTAGATTTGGTTGCCATGGTGGCTGGTTTTGGAATCGCTATTAAAGATTTGGTTTGGATGGCGGAGAACACCGGCGATGTTTATAAGGAGATTAAGCGAATGCAAGCTGGAGCGACAGGGGCTGGGAGTGGATTGATGAACGTGGGCGCCTATTACAGAATGAAGCAAGAGAAATGGGAAAAAGATAATCCCAAAAAGGCAGCAGAAGCTCAATGGTATATGCTGATGCATCCCAAGACAGATGAAGATAGGGCACGTAGTATTAAAATATTGGAAATGATAATTAGCACAAAAGCGAAGAGGGAAGGGAAAACTCCAACTCAATATGCACACGAGATAGAACGTGCTCAAAACAAGGCAAAACAGGCACACGACGAATTCGAGCAACAGAGTGCGCTGCAATCAGAAAAGCTGGGTATCACAAAAGAGCTGTATCAAGAATTTGTGCAATATGCCAACACACACGGTGAACACGCTGCCAGAGTAGAATTAAACAAGAGACTTGAAAAGCTGTCATTAAATGCAGGGTTCAGTAATATTGCGGACTATTTAAAGTATAAACAACACAAAGGCACAAGACAGGATATCATGACGGACGAAGTGAGTAGCGACAAAGCTGAATACCAGCTGCTGGTCGCAGCCCATCATAATAACTATCAGTATACAGACACATACTTAAAAACCAACCCCGCTTTCAAATTTGACGTGGACAGCAACGAATTAACACGCGCGAACGACTTACATCTGACCACCGCACAGTACTTTGAGTATTTGCACGCGAGGTTTAAGGACGCATCGGTGAAAGATGCATTGAGTGCGGCTCATGAGGTCGCAACAGACGATACTCATACAGCAATCGATACGTATGCGCAGACTTTTGGAGATGACGTCGGTGATAAGCTTACAGTTGACTATATAGAGTCAATAAGCAATTTAAAAGAAGACTTCGACAAACCATATGTGTCGACTTTCGAGGAAATGGACCCATTGTTAAAGACCGCATACGAAAAGATATCGCCCTACGACAGCAAGATGGAAACACAAGAGCAAGTCTTATCCGCAGAAGGTGATACAGATATTGATGCTCTGGCAAATTCTTCAACGGCAGTTCCATTTTAGGAAAGAAGAAAAAATAAAATATAATATTAATATAGACATGGAGGAAGAGCCATCAAACAGAACAATCACAAAAAGGAAGATTAAGGGGTTCAAGACCATCGTGCCGCCCAAGTCCGCCTTTACAATTGAGACGGCGGAGGACTTCCCCAAGCTCCATACTTTATGTATTGCCTCAGGCAAAAGAGGTGGTGGCAAATCTGTCGCAGTCGCCAACTTCATTAAGCGCTGTAAGGACGCGGGCTACTATGACAAGGTGTGGTGCATAACTCCGACATATTACAGTAATAAGTCCATTTGGGACATAGCCGAGATAGAGGAGGAGAACGTGTTTGAGCCGACGATGCACGTGCTGAGAGATGTGGTTGGTATGGTGGAGGCGGAACGCGAGGAGTGGGATTTATTTTTACAGCAAAAGGAGATGTATAAGCAGTTCAAAAAGGAGGTGAAGCGCAAGCCGATTACAGAGATAGACGAAGAGGTGCTGTTGGAGTATCAAGATTTAGGCTTTTTTGAAGGACCGCCGGAGTGGAAGTATAAGAATGAAGTGCCTCCTCGCCTCGGGTTAATAATAGATGACTGCTTGTCCACGCCGCTAATGGCGAAGCCGAGTGCTGGACTTGTAAATACCGTTATTAAACATCGCCATTTGGGCAAAGGTTTAGGACTATCGATTTTTATGCTTGTGCAATCGTACTGCTCACAAGGCGGACTTCACAGGGTGATAAGGGAGAACACGACGATGTTGTTACTCTTCAAAGTAAATCAGGAGCAGCAAATCAAGAAAATCATTGACGAATCCGATTTGGAAGTCCCCGACGAGAAGTTTATGGAGATGTGCAAATACTGCCACGACAAGCCGTTCAACTTTCTAATGATGGACTTCGCGCCAAAGGACGAGAGCAAGCGATTCCGCTCGGGCTGGGACGAGTATATTAGTTAAAATAATAAAAATTATAATATATAATATAATGAGGACCGGACCTTTATCAGACGAAGCGGTTTTAGCGGCTTGCGCAGAGTTTTATCCAATCCCAATGAAAGCTATGCACATCATTGACCATCAACACAAACCAAGCTCAGGGCGGCAATTCAGGGCAAGCAAGTATCAGCAAATGCCCCCTCGCCCAGTCAACTATCACGCGATGTCCAATTCGATGGCGAGAAACATTGACCCCACAAACATCAACGCACTTGTTAGTCGCTTCGCGAAAACGTATCATACTGAATTGCGGGGAGCCCGCGGCGGTGGAGGCGGAGGAGGCGGAGGAGGCAATGGAGGCAGTGGTGGTCCTAGAGGCGGCGGCGGTGATGACGGTGATGACGGTGATGACGATGTTGACGGTGTTGACGATGGGGGCGATACAGACTCTACGGAATCTAATGTTCCGAGCAGAGAGTCGAGCAGCCTTCCGAGCAGCACTCCGAGCAGCCTTCCGAGCAGCACTCCGAGCGGTAGAAGTTCCCCCATAAACGACGAATCTAACCTTCCAAGCAGAGAGTCGAGCAATGTTCCAAGCGCCGTCCCAAGCGGTAGAGTTTCTCCTGTGGAGCCCGTTCCAATGGGACTCCCTGAGGAGCCCGTTCCAATGGGACTCCCAGTTCTCCCGAATGAGACAGAGATGGGAACTGTAGAGAATATTTTTAGAACGGAGATGTCTACCATAGAAGAAGAACAAGCAGCTGATAGAGTCAAATTAGGGCGAGCATCTCAAATAGGAAAATATGCGAAACAGCTCGAAAATCAAATACAAGACATGGATAAAGAGATGGACAAAGAGACAAAAAAATTACAAGGTGAAATTGAAACAAAGCAACGGGAAGTAGAAGACAAAGAAAAGGAAATAAGAGATTTGAATGACGAACTGGACCGCGTGCGTGAAGGTGTTGAGCAGGAAGGTTTAGCGGCTCAAAATGTGAGGGCGGTGGGACGGGCAGGAGCAGCAGTCGGTAGAGCCGCTTTTAACGCGGGGAGACGGGCAGGAGCAGCAGCATTAGCACGATTAGACAACAGAGGACAAGGACCAGCAAATGTAAGGCGCCATCAACCTTTTCCACCCGGATTTTATGCTGATTAAAATCAAAAATTAAAATGTTTGCCCAATATAAAGATGACAGAACAAGAGATACCGAGGCACGTCGAGGAGAATCAAATGAACTACTCCAACACGGAGATGGCGACAAGAAAGAAGGCGCTCAAGGATATGCAGCGTGACTATCCTCACCTGCCCAACAAGTGGCTGGAGATGGTGTATGATTTTCACGAGATGACTCCCAAGGGGGAGATAGAGGAGATTATCAACTCGGGCAAGTGGGAGGTCCCCGGAAAGTTTAGCGAAATCAAAGGGGGGATAATCAAATGTGGCGAAGTTTTGGATGATGAAAATAAAAAAATATTAATATAATATAATGTCTGCTGAAACGCTTGTAAACACTTACAATCTCTTCATTGATAGCTCAACTGGGCGAGACGCTTTATCGCAGGGCGACAACTATCAGTTACATTTGGGGCACGCGGGAATCGTGTGCGAGGCGGGGCAATACATACGCCTCACCTTAAACAATTTCACCATGAACAAGAACTTTACCGACATCAACGCAAACAACAGCGACTTTACTATTCGCTTAAACAATGACGCATCCAACGGCACAGTATCTTTAACGCACATGAATCACACCACGCTCAACTCGTTAACCAATGATTTCGCAACCAACTTGGGCAATGCGATAACTAATTTAATGTGCCCTGGCAATACTTTCACTGTTCAAAACCCTGCACCAAGCAGCACCGCGTCCTTCGGAGGCGACAGCGACCACATCATTGAGTTTTACTTGAGCTTTGCGAGTGTTCACAATGTGACTAATGGCGTAATTCAATGTTACGACCAAGTTGGCGACGCTTACCAGATTTTAGGGGGAGATAGAATATTTGACGCAACTGATACAACCACTAAAAGTATCACTTTTTCAAGAACAGATACCAAGGTTCTTCATATAAAAGGCTTTTATCCAGCGCAGCGCCACTCGACCTCCTTCGTCTACTTGCGTGCTTTAGGCATACCAAACACTTCCATCGAGACAGTGGGATTTGCGAACGACCCCAAAAACCATCGCACAGACACAACGGACTCGGATATTTTAGCGAGAATCCCGGTAAGTGTAGAATTCTGCAACTACGACGCGCAGTCCGGGCGCGAATACTTTATGAACGTCAGACAGAAGCAAATCAGCCATATGTCCTTTCGTTTGACCGATGCGAAGAATCGTCCTTTAGGGCGTCCTTTAAATTCACCCTCAAAGACCGCAGCGGGGACAGGTCAGAAACAATCGACCGCTGGCAACCTCAACTTTTCGGCGGTTATTCGCGTGGACATCATTCAACAGCGCCACATCAAAGAGTTAGAGACACCGCCCATACAGCATAAGACGCCCGCCAGATTTGAGACACTCCAAGCGCAGCCCAAGTTTGGCAGAGATGCCTATGGTTCGGGAGTGGGCAAATGAAATTATTAAATGTTATTTAGCAAATTTTAAATAATATTTAATTATATAAACAATGTCGTACAGCCCTAACCTAATGTATTTCTTAGACCGTTTAGAAGGATTCAGCACAAATATCTTTCGCTTAGAAACTAATGGCGCTGACAGCGCTACCGCCAACAAAATCCTCAGATTTTCTCTACCGTCCAATGCCTTATTAAACATGAGAAGTTTTGCGCTCCATTTCAATGCGACAACCAATGACGGAAAAGGTTCCAGATTGCCCGCCAAAATAGACACTTTAGTTGAGAGAGTGGAAGTCACAGCCGGTGGCATCCAATTATCGCAAGGCTTAAATTTATACAATGTCTTACGCCACGCCAAAGACGCCGTGTTAGGCGACAAAACCAACTCGGTCTGCGGTCACCCGGATATATTCAGAAACGTCTCTACAGTCGATGGCACCGGAATAACTGGTACAAGCGGTGAAGTTTATCCTTTCACACACAAACAAACTCAATTCGTCATTGACCACTGGGAAGGGTTCATTGGCACCTGTGAACCAAAAATACTAGATGCCGCTCTACTTCCCGACCTAGTAATTTCTATATATCTAGCGGACAACAACGTGCTAACCACATCCGCAGGAATTGACTTCCCAAGTCAAACTGATGGCTCTGGAACTGAGTTCACAAAAGCTGGAACTGGAGGCGCCACTTACACTTTAAACAACATCCACGCCACCATCGAGTCGATAGGTTTGGCTGACGCGGTTTATGATAACATGGTTTCGTCGATGATTCAACAAAAAGGGTTCCTCGAAATTCCTTTTAAACAGTACTTCTCCTTCAGCAACCAACACAACGGCTCCACCCGTTTCACAGTCGCCACCCAATCGTTAGACCGCGTCTGGGTCGCCTTCAGAAAAAACGGATACGAGACACAATCCAATCCCATTCGCGTCAAAGGCTACAAATATAAAGGAGCCTTTTCAGCCACAGCAAACGACGCTTCCTATTCCACTTTAGATTTAGGTCAATCCGAATACGGAGGCTTACTAGGCACCGACAGAGAGAAATACCTTGGTCCTTACTACAACTTCTCTGAGCCCGCCAGCAGCAATAAAAACACCTACCAGCTACAACTAAACGGAGCTTACTACCCTCAATTTATGGCGACAGCGGAAGAGATGTATGCTTTAAGCAAAAACAGCGCCCTAGGTGCTTATAACGAGAACGTCAAATCCTTAGAACAATTCAAAGACCATTACTTTGTTATGTGCGCACGATTAAACATGCCAGAGTCTGAGTTTTCCAGAAATTTATCAGGTTTAGATACAAGAGCCGTTTCTCTAAACGGATACTTCAACACTATGAACATAAATGAGTCTGCAAATCCCAATGTCGTCATCTTCTGTGAAACTTCGAGCACTTTAAAAGTCGGACAAGGCAGAATGATAGAAATTTCTACCTAAAAATAAAATTGTGTTACTATATATAATCAATGTCAGTCGTGCCTTTAATTTTCAATGGTTTAGAAGGAGCAGCAGACATCCACCCGCATTCGCTCATCCCCTCCACAGGCTTCATCACCAAATCGGAGTCCAACAGGGACCCATTAATGTATGGTCCATACATCACAGCGCCTCAAATGTTTAGCCATAGTATAGACTACTCCACCAGAAGGGGGGTATTACAATGCAAAGGGCTCGGTCACATCGTGCTGCGCCGCCCGCCCATTCCAGCCACAAACGGAATGGTGCCGCCGTCGGGCATAGGTCGCAACCAGATGAAAGGGTTAGCCTTCGACCCCAAGAAACCAATTACGGCTCCGATTCTACAGATGGCGTCGTCTGTGAACGCCGGGTCGCTAAGTAAATTATGAAAAAAGAATATTAAAATGTTAAAATAATATAATGCCATATACAGGGGCTCTCGCAGCTCAGACTCATCATGGAGATACGCCGTCACGCGTCACAGATTTGATAGACGAGATACAGCCAAACGACATCATAGACTGGTCTGTGGAGCAAGAAGATACTACGATTCATCCAGCCAATTATGTAAATACAACATATAATGTAGCATCAAACGGAACAGCAGGTTTATCTACATATAATTTTAATTTAAATAGAAAAACTAAATTAGAAGGTATTGACCACAACGCCCAAGTTAATGTTAAATCGGATTGGAATTCTGAAAGTGGAGATTCACAAATTTTAAATAAACCTACAATTGTAGATTGGAGAAATAGTTATGTTATTAATATACCATCATTAGGTAATGTCCAACAAAGAATCAATATAAATAATATACCAGATTTATCGTATGTAAGCAATACAATTTTTGATTCATATAAATCAATTGTTGAAACATCATTTAATCTTGTAGATTCTAGTTTAAATAATATGTCAAAAGATATAACAGATAATTATGATTTTATAGTTTCGGTAAAATCAACAGCGGATGATAATAAATTAGATATATCAAATTTGGATAATTCTTTTAATAATTTTAAAAGTTCAGTTGAATCATCATTTAATATAGTTGATTCCAGTTTAAATAATATAATATTGGATATTTCAACATTAGAAAATTCATTTAATTCTTTACCAGCCATAATAGATTGGACAGTAGAACAAAATAATGATATTCATATAAATAACATACCCGATTTACCTTATGCTTCAGATGCTTCATTAGATGAAGTAATATTAGATTTATCAAATTTGGATAATTCTTTTAAAAATTTTAAAAGTTCAGTTGAATCATCATTTAATATAATTGATGCTTCATTAGATGATATAATAACCGATATTTCAATATTAGATTATTATGTTAGCAATTTACCAGCCATAACAGATTGGACAGTAGAACAAAATAATGATATTCATATAAATAACATACCCGATTTACCTTATGCTTTAGATGCTTCATTAGATGAAGTAATATTAGATTTATCAAATTTGG
>Ga0181420_1000304_pt1 | contig 20159 bp, 36 predicted proteins | sample 43SPOviralmetaG_FD_130145 | JGI IMG/M metagenome (GOLD analysis project Ga0181420, IMG submission 130145) | Marine viral communities from the oligotrophic San Pedro Time Series (SPOT) site, San Pedro Channel, CA, USA - 43 SPOT_SRF_2013-05-22 | ecosystem: Environmental > Aquatic > Marine > Strait... | reverse complement strand
TGCTCAATATATTAAATATGCAAATGATGCCGAGAAAGAAAAAGAACAAGGATATGGCGGTGATTATTATGATAAAGCATTTAAACAAACAGCAGGTGATATTAAAAAATTACATGTAGCTTTTAAACAAGGTAATGCAAGTAATATAAGTAGATACTAATGCCAGCAAAAAGTAAACAACAACAAAAATTCTTTGGCGTAGTAAAGTCAATGCAAAAAGGTGATATACCTAAAAAAGGTGAAGCTGGAAAAGTAGCAGATGATATGAAAAAAATGGATGTAACAAAAATGGCAAGTACAAAACATAAAGGTTTACCTAAAAAAGTTAAACAAGAAACTTTATCTATGACAAGATTAAAAGAAATTATTAAAGAAGAATTTTTAAAGGTTTTAAAAGAAACTAAAATAACTCCAGCTAAAGTTCAGAAACTTCAAAAAGAGTTAGTAACAACTATTGATACACTTAAAAAGAACTTTCCTATGTATAAGGCAGCAAAAGAAGCTGGTGATGAAAAGAATCTAAATAAGTATAGAAAGATTGCTTTAGATCTTACCAAAAAGAAAAAAGACCTAGAACTTCAAATGGATAAGGCATTAGGTGGATTATATCAAGATGCAGAATTAGAATTGAAAGAAGATCAATTAGATGAAGCACCTACTATACAAAAATCAAAAGTAGATTATTCCACAATGGATTTGAAATCTAACATTAATCTAAAATGGCGATCATATGATGATATGATAAGTGACTTAGAACAATGGATAGAAGTTTCAAAAGATGGTATGGGAGATGCACAAATTAGAGTAATGGCTAAAGAGTTGAAAGAGTTAAGTATGAAATATATAGGATACAAATCAGCTGATTTTGATAAACCAGACTTTTCTGATTGGTAAAAAGGTGATGTATAATTAGGAATTACAAAATATTTTTATTATATTAAATAAACAATGTTATTATGAGTTACGAAGACATATATTGGGATATTCATAAAGAAATTGCCGAACTTAAATTAAAAAGAAAGTTTGATGCTCAATTAAAAAAGATGAGAGACCAAGATCATCATAAATATCGTGATACCCGTGATTGCTGGAGATATGCCAGAGATAAAGTCGTTCGACTATACCACGAAAATAAATCAAAAAAAGCTGGAAAATAATTAGGACTTACGAGATATTTACCTTATCTTTATATATAAGTAATTAGATATAAAAGATTAAAAATTGTAAATATGAAAGAATTAAAATTATTATTTAGTGAAGCCTGGAAAGAGGTAAAGAGTAATCCATTAGAAGCATTAGGAACATTGGGTGTATTTGCAGCCATGTGCGTATCATGTTATTTATGGATGTTGGTATGTTATGCAATAGGAGGATAAGCTTAAGAATATCCGGCTTTTAACCTATTTATTTGGTATAAAGCATATTTATTATAAATGATTACGTTAGAGAATATATCAACCGGAGAGGTGTTTAATGGCGATGAAATAGAATATTTCGTTGACGATGACACGCATATTGGTGAAGTTTATTTGGATGGAGACTTAGTCTTTCAATCGTTAGAAGTTATTAATGATGGCCAATTAGAACATGCTTTGAATAAAGAGTTCAAAGTAATCAAAGAGTCTTTAGATACATTCCCTAATTTTAGTTAACAATAGTATATTTATATCAAAGGAGAACGTTATGACATCAAATGAATTATTTACAAAGATGGAAACATATTGGAGTGAGTTTAATGAAAACCATTCTAAATTTACTGAAAAAGGTAATAAAGCAGCTGCTACTAGAGCAAGAAAGGCTGTTGGAGAATTTAAAAAATTAGTAACAGCATACAGAAAAGCATCTGTTACAGAAAGCAAAAGAACAGTATAAATGGCACGATTGACTAATTCAGATTTACATAACGAGATAAAACTTGTTAAAAAAGATATGGCATTTCTGAAAGATGGTCAATTGAAAATGCAAGCTGATATTACAATGATTAAAAAGGTATTATTAGATCCAGATGATGGAGCAATATCTAGAGTCAATCGTAATACAGATTTTAGGAAAAAGGCAAGTGCTGCATTATGGTCCATATGGGTAGTCATGATAGGAGTAATTGCTAAATTAACATTCTGGAATTAAGACATGAAAAAACAAGATCTGAAAAATAAACTTAAAGGGTTAATTATACAAGAGGTGAAAAGCGTACTTGCTGAACGCTCATACCAATATGGAGGTTTATTAGACCCAGACAAGTTTGATCCTGTCGATCCAGAAGTACATATTGTAGGATTCGGTACAATGGCTAGATCAGCCTTACGAAAGGAAATTGTTACAAGATTAGAAGGAGCACTTAATACAGCAAAAAGCGCTTCAGCCGGTACTGATTCTACTTATGATAGCTATAAGTCACTTGAAGGAGTTTTGGAGGACAAAGGAGTCCTTATGAATCAAATTAAAGCAGAAATAGAAATAGCACAAGAATTAGACGAGTTACGCAAGAAGGGTGGTAGAAGATCTACCCCTATTCCAAAACAATTATAAGGTTTCATTAGGTTTTACGAAAAAGTTTTTATATATTTAATTAATATTTAGAATAATGTACGCATTTAGGTGTGTGCATTTACTTAGTGTTTGTAGTTGATGCATACACTATTATTAGAGAGTTCCTGTAAATAAAAAAGGCAATAGTGCCTCAATAAAAAAAGGAAATTTTATTATGAAAAAATTATTTTTAATTTTAGCTTTGATATGCGGTATGACTGCATCTCAGGCACAAAACACCAAGGGAACTTGGTATGTAGGAACAAGCGATGTCGTGAACGTTGCTTGGACTGATTGGGCGGTAACGCCAACAATCGGATATGCATTTACGGATGCATTAGTATTAGGCGGATCTGTATCACAAGAAGATGCGGACGCTGATTTAGCATTAGATTTTTATGCTAGATATTTTTGGAACGGTATGTTTGTACATGCTGGAATGACTGGTCTCAATTTTGATGAGATTGAATTAGGTCTTGGTAAACAGTTTACATTAAGAAGTAATGTTTATGTTGACCCAAAACTCGTTTATAACGCGGGAAGTGAAACTGTTAACCTAGGAATAGGCTTCGGTTTTATATTCTAAATTAGTGAATGAGCTCTCTAATCAACATTGGCAATAGTGCCGTAAACAAAATAAATAAAGAGAAACAATATGGACTCAGTATTTAAATTAGTAAATGGATTTACCAGCAGTTTAGTAACTGTTTTTATGGGAATTATTCCATTAGCAATTTTATGGTTTGTATTAACTGGAACTTCGGTTCTAGGATTTGACGTAGTAGCAAATATTACTACTCTTTTAGATTCATTAGTAAATGGTGGATTTATTGGTTTAGTAGTATTAGTGATATTATGTTCATTTTTTACGAAGTAATTAGTTAAAACAGATAGGGGGTCTTAATGGCTCCCTATTTTTTTGGAAACTTTTTTAAAACTTTTCTAACAAAAGTCTAGGATAGTTGAAATATTATCCTTATATTTATAGTATATAAATTAAAAATTAAGAAGTTATGTATTATACATCAAAAGTAAAAATAGCAATAGATACTCCAAAAGGTATCAAATGGCAATCAGAAACATATTTAGTAAATGCAGTTTCAGTTACGCATGCAGAATCATTAGTAGTTGAAGATTTTAAAGATGCAGGAATTGAATTTGAAGTTAAGTCTGTATCCGCATCACAGATATGTAAAGTTATTGGTTCAACTAAAAAATTATAAGAGATATGAGATATGAAACAAATGATAAAGTTGTCTTTAAATTTAAAGGCGCTTATGAAGTAGGTGTAATCACCGGTAAATCAAAAACAAAAGATGGCGTCCCAGGATATTATATTAGATCTGAAAAAGGATCTGGTTATTCATTAGTTCCTGTAGACATTAAACGTAGAAAACCTCGTCCAGATTATCCAATTATAGATTCTGCTATGACAACAGCTTTTAATAAGGCAGTTGAATCAGGAGAAGCTAAATCAACAAATTTATTTGCAAAAGATGGTGTAGGTCATACTAGACATAATTATGCAGATGATATTATAGAAAAAGGATTGCGATTTGATGGCGAAGGTAAATCTATGGGTCATATGGAAAAGAAAAATGACTTTGTATTTCCAACTCAAGGTCCAAGATCATTTTAATTATGAGAGAAGAGATTAAACGAGAAAGAATTAAAAAGAGAGTTTTACGAGACTACCCAAATGCTTATTTGGATTATGATGATACTGGATATAAAGTAATGGCCGGTGATAATTATATTGCAGAGGAATATTTTATGCCAGATACATATGATTCAAATAAGGCTTGGGAATATGCTGCATTGGCATGCAAAACAACTCAAAATTTTAATAGATCACATCCTATGAGGATGGATCTTTCTAATTTAGAAAGCAAATTGAATAGAATTAATAAACGTAAACGGAGAGGTAAACGTGTTAGATAAACTAAAAAAAATATTTATGAAAAAAGAAAAAATAGGAGAAATGCGCATTCCGACAGAGGAATTGCAGAAAGAATATGAAGCTCTAGAAAACCAAGAAGCCGTCATAAGCGACTTTGATGAAAATGGTGATATCGAAGCTCCAAATCCAGACCCCATTGTAGAAGTAGCTGAGCCTACGGAAATAGAAGCAACAGATGATGAATTAGAACAAATGAATGATCCAGCTGGATCTGATCCAGACTATTTAGAATATTCTGCAGAAGCAGTAGGATATCAAGATCGTGAATCGCAATGGAATATTTACAGAACTGTTACATCTTATTTATTACCTGATGAAGATGGAGAGTTAAGTATAATAGATTTTGGTTGTGGTCGTGGAGATTTCGAAAGATTTTATGAAACAGAATTTCCAGGACAAGATATTGATTATGTAGGTATTGATATGAATCAACAATTAATTAATGCAGGAAAGAAAGCATATAATGATGAAGTGGATATACGATGTATGGATTGGCTTAATGTACCATCTGATCTTAAAGAAGATTGGGCAATTAATATTAATTCAAATAATTTAAGATATGATGGAGATACAACAAAAAATGATGAAGAATATTTACATGCTACTATAGAATCTATGTATAAGCATGCTAATAAAGGAGTTGTTATTATGATGGCAACAGGTCAAAATCCAGATGGGTTAATTAATTATAAACCATCACCTTTATTAGAATGGGCAATTAAAAAATATAGAATAGTTACATTAGATCACTCTATAGGAGAAGATTTATTTACATTAATAATTTATAAAAACGAAGAATAAAATGGCAAGAATTAATCAAACTTGGGCTTACGACCAAAAATATGTAAAACGTTACGGTAAACTTTATGGATCAATTGATTTTGAAATCAATGAAAATGTATCACAAGAATTATTTGAAAAACAACCTAACAAGCCAGTAATAGGCAAATTAATGATAGGTGGTAAAACATTTGATGTAACATATCAAGAATTAGATCAAATACAAAAAACGTTACAATCTGCTAAAGAAGTTGTTAATAAAAGATATAAATTAGGTTACATGAGATAATATGGGATTTCATAAAAGATGGTTAATGAATGAATCATTAATTGACATGTACAGAGATAAGGGTATTAATGCCATTGCCGAATGGGTTGATGGAGCTGATGCCCTTATGGCTGAAAACGGGTTAGCATCTGATGTTGTTGATTTATTATATGAAGAACAATTTAATTCAGTTGAGACGTGGAATAAGATATCAAAACTTATTTCTAATGCATCTATCAAGAAAGGCTTTAAAGAATAATATTTATATAAAAGAACAGGTATGGCAAAATTTGGAATGTATACACAAGGAACTAATGAATCAAGTACACAAATTAGTGTAGTCGAAGTTGCAACTAAACATGAAGCGGAAGCTTATTTTGCAGGTCGTAAACAAATGACATTGGCACAATTTCATAACTTATTTCATGTACGAGAAATTAAACATAATTCCAAAAACTTATTATTAGGATAATGAATTTACAAGAACTTGAAATATTAGAAGATGATTTTGATTTATTTGTAGCATTAGATGATCATGAAAAAATTGAATTTTTATTTGATGCAACTCAGATAGGACTAGAGGCTTCTGTTTTAAAACAAATTGCAAAATTAGATACTAAATATGATGAAATGACATCACCTATGCCTACAAAGCAAATAGTACGATCTTCTGATTTTGAAGTTGGTAATACAAGATTAAATGTAACTTTGACAAAAACTGAAGTTTATTTAAATTCAAATAGTCTTAAGGCTATTAGAAAATTTGCAAATAAAATGTTTAATGATGGACTTTTATTATGGCCATCATCTACAAAAAAATCTATATTTGACATGTACAGATATTTTAAAGCATATAAGATTATTACACGTGGTGCGCCAATAAGTAGTAATTAACATATTTATATTAAATAATTGATCTTCACTGCGGGTTGGTCGGTTATAGTTAAAACTAATGTTTAACAAAATTTAAATTATTTAAGGAGATTTATTATGGGAAATTTAACACCATTTGGCTTATCGCCATTCGACATCCTGATAAAGGATTTTTTCAATTCGGACACAGAGTTTCGTCCGGCACATCAAACAAAAATTAATCATCCAGTAGATATATATGAGGCTAATGACGGCCTTAATATTGATATTGCATGTGTTGGTTTAACAAAAAAAGATATCGAAATAACAGTAGAAGGAGATATCTTAAAAGTAGAATACAGTAAAGACAAGTCTAAAAATGATGAGACTTATGTACATAGAAATATTGCAAAAAGGTCATTTAATTTAGGCTGGAGAATTAGTAGAAGATTTGATTTAGTCAAATTGAATGCTAAATTAGAGAACGGTTTATTACATTTGTTTGCTCCTCTTACAGAAGACAATAAACCAAAAACAGTTACAATAAAGTAAATATTTAACAAAACCAACTCGCAGTGTATCAATTAGAATTAATTAATTATAACAATAGATTATATAATGTTAAACGAAAGTTTCGAGTAGAAGAACTCAATCAGAATTTCAATACAAATTTAATGAAAGAATGGACTAGATGTGATACGTTATTACGTAAAGGTGGTGTATTATATTGTTGTGAAACTATTCCAGATGCTCAAATTATAGAGCAATAAGAAATATTGATATCATCATTATAATATAAACAAAAGTTGTTATATCTACTTGCCTTTTCATATTAATAAATAACATAATTTCATATCAATCATATTAATCTAATATTAATTTTATATTAAATATTTGGAAAAAAGCTGCCAAAAGATTTGGTATTACGAGATTTTTTCCTTATCTTTATATTATAAGAATTAATAATATAAAAGATGAAAGAAAACCTAAAAGTACTCCAAGCATTTGTAGATGAAATGAAAGATAACAGTTCTCTAATTGTTAAAAAATCTATTATTAATGCCTATGGAAAGAATCCATTCATTAAAAGTGCATTAGTTTATACATTTGATCCGTATAAGAAATATTATGTAACAAGTAAAACATGTAAGAAACGTTCGGACTTATGTGATATGAATTTGATTCATGATGATATATTTCATTTGTTAAACGACCTTAATGATAGGGTATATACGGGACATGATGCTATTGCAATGCTAAATGGATTTATTGCTCAATATTTAGATTATAAAGATTTAATTTTTAGTATTATAGATAGAAATATGGAGATAAGAGCTTCTGCATCTGTTATCAATAAAGTTATTCCAAATCTTATTCCAACTTTTGATGTTGCATTAGCAACCAAATATGAATCTAAATTTTGTGACTTTGAAACAGAAGAATGGTTGGCATCTAGAAAATTAGATGGTGTAAGATGTATCATTAGAAAAGAAGGAGACAAGGTAAATGCTTATTCAAGACAAGGTAATGAGTTTACAACCTTAGGAAAGGTATTAGATGATGTCGATCAAATGAATGGTGATTTTGTTCTTGATGGAGAGATTTGTTTAATGGATGAAAATGGTAATGAAGACTTTCAAGGTATTATGAAACAAATCAAAAGAAAAGATCATATGATTGAAAATCCTAAATATATTGTATTTGATTATTTAACTCTCGAAGAATTTGATTCTAAAAAAGGAGAGAAAGATCTTTACTCTAGATTAGGAGATTTGTTAGATGAAATTCCAGATCGTGATTATTTTGAAACAATAGAAATATTAGATCAGTCATTTATTAGCAATGAACAAGAATTATCAGATATGATTACTGATGCTGATGTTAATGGTCATGAAGGAGTTATGTTAAGAAAGAATGCTGGTTATGAAGGCAAAAGATCTAAAAACTTATTAAAATGTAAAAAGTTCTTTGATGCAGAATATAAAGTATTAGATGTAGACTTTGATGAACATAGAGTAATCAGAGAAGGAAAAGAAGTTGTAATGCCAATGTTAGCTCAAGCATGGATAGAGCATAAAGGTTATAGAGTAGCAGTAGGTTCAGGTTGGAATCAAGAACAAAGAATAAGATACCAAAAAGATCCTAATGCATTAATTGGTAAAATGATTACGGTTCAATATTTTGAAGAAACTAAAAACAAAGAAGGTGGTATTAGTTTACGATTTCCAACCGTAAAACATGTTTATGAAAATGGAAGAAATGTTTAATTTAAAATTAGTTATATGTTAAAAAGAAAAATAGCAGGTATTATTGTCATAGCCTTTTGGGTTATAGTATTGACATTGTTAACAGTGTTAACAGGATGTGAAAAACAAGAGATTATAGATATCCCAGAAAGATCTAAACCAGATGTAAGTATGGTTGAAAAATTCTGTTGTGATTGGGATGCTGTAAATTTTGAACCATATGTGAACGGCGTATGTGTTACAGAAGCATATTTTAGAAATAGCTCGTCTTGTGATAATGAATTATGTATTTATCCTAATTACTAGGATTTATGAAAAAATTTTTATATATTAATAATATGAATGAAAATGTAAGATTAGGCTATGCATGTGTCAATATGACATTGACTGGCCGGCCAAATAAATTAGGAGGTAGAGTAACTACATCTAGAACAGCAAGAAAAGCAACTTGGTATCCTGATAATTATCAATTGATAGGAGAAAGAGCATTATTAAATGCTACTGATTTATTACATTACCTGAAATGGAATAATGAACATAAAATTAAATTATTTCGTGTAGGTTCTGAATTATTTCCATGGCATGATCATTATGAACTTAATCAATTACCTCAAATAAAAGAAATATCAAAACATTTATTAGCAGCTGGTAATTACGCTCGTAAACATGGTATAAGATTGACAACTCATCCAGGCCCATATCATGTATTAGGATCTCCTACTCAACCAGTAGTAGAAAAATCTATTATTGGATTAGAGCGACATTCTGAGATGTTTGATATCATGGGGTATGAGCCTTCATTTGAAAATAAAATTAATATTCATGTCGGAGGTGCATATGGAGATCATGCCGCGACTGCTAAACGATGGATTAAAACTTGGCATAGATTATCAGATAGACTTAAGTCTAGATTGGTATTAGAAAATGATGATAAGCCAAGTATGTGGTCAACTCGAATGTTATATGATTACTTTTATAAAGAGATAGGTATTCCAATTACATTTGATTACCACCATCATACATTTCATCCAGATGAATTATCAGAAAAACAAGCATTAGAATTGGCTCGATCTACTTGGCCAGATAATGTTAGACAATGTTGTCATTATTCAGAAAGTAGAGCAAAAGAATATCAAGATCCTAAAATTAGAAAACAAGCTCATTCAGATTATATTCGAAATGAGATTAATACATATGGTCTTGATTTAGATATTGTAATAGAAGCTAAGGCAAAAGAATTAGCACTTTTAGAGTATCGCAATATTTATCAATATAATAATAAAAGGGTTTTACTATGAAAGATAGAGAAAATGTATTAAAATGGTTAGATGAAATTGATAACATGGTAATGATTATCGATGGAGCTGTATCAAAAGGACAATCAATTGATCCTAATGAAGCCAGGAATAGATTCCGTATCATAAGACAAAAATTACAGGTTATTACAGATCGCGTAACGGCTAGTTAATGAAGGCAAGATTATTTCCATTTTTAATAGGACTAGCTGCGTTGGCTGTTTCAGGCTCCGCAGCATTTTATTCAGTATTTGGATTGAGTAAACTATTTGCTGGTGCTAGTACACAAGTTATAATAATGGCAGGCTCATTAGAGTTTGCTAAACTTGTCTGCGCATCATTACTATATCAATATTGGGATACGATTAATAAATGGTTAAGGGCATACCTTTCAATTGCGGTATTTGTATTAATACTAATTACATCAGGTGGTATATATGGATTTTTATCTGGGGCCTATCAAGAAACAGCAACCAAATCAGAATTTTTAGATAAATCACTTGCAGTACTAGAAACTAAACAAATTAGGTTTGAAGAAAACAAAACTGATTTAACATTAGAAAAAACTCAATTGAATAAAACAATTTCTGACTTAAGAACATCATTATCTAATCCAACTCAAGTATCTTATTATTCAGAAGACGCAGGACAAGTAATAACAACATCTTCAACATCTGCTAGAAAGGCATTACAATCAGAATTGTCATTGACAATTACAGATAGAGATAATATAAATCTAAAGTTAGAAGCGGTACAAGATTCTATCCTATCACTTGATACTCAATTATTAGAATTGGAAATAGGTAATGAAGAGCAAAGAGAATTAGGTCCATTAAAATACTTATCAGAAACAACTGGTAAGGATATGGGACAAGTAGTTAATTGGTTCTTATTATTAATTATATTTGTATTTGATCCATTAGCTATTGCAATGGTAGTAGCAGCAAATTTTGCATTTGCTCAAATAAAACCTAAAGAAGATTTGAGTATTCCAAAAGAGGTTCCTGATATGAGAGAGCCATTAGGTGATTGGGCAGATAAAGAGATTGTAATAGAAGAACCATTAATATCTGAAGAAGAAGTTAAAGAGAATTTAGAAGAAGGAATTGATGAATATGATGACTCATTAGATGAAGAAGATGATATTATAGTTACACCTGAACAAGAAAAACAAATAAAATTAGAAAATGATTTAGATGATGAAGGTGAAAGATTAGATGATTCAGATAAAGATATATATGACGAAAAGAAAAAAAATAATAGCCGAGGAGGTGGTTATTGGTTTTAATAATTAAAAAATAAAAGTTATGGCAAAAAAGAAAAAAGTTACACATAAATTTCATACAAGAAGAAATAAAGGCAAACATGAAATGATTTGTCGAAATAGTATTGAAGATACAAGTTATTGGGCTTGGCCTAAATTGGCTAACGGTCCAAGATGTTTCCATTATACAGCTGTTAATGCAGATTCAACTGCAGTTTTATGTTGGAGATGTGTTTGTAAAACAGTTCCACCACCTGAAATAAGAAAAGGATATGTTTCAAAAGGTCGTCCAAGAGGTTGGCAATTCATGAAAGAGTTTGTTGATAAAGATGGTAATGTATTTCATAAAGGTAAAGAACAAGTTAAGTTGAAAGGAACTATAAAACCAACAAAAATAGAAACTAAAAAAGATAAAAAGAAATTATCTAAAATTGAAAAACGTAAATTGGAACAGGCTATATTACAACAAATGGCCATGGTTAGAGGTCAATTAAAGAAGGCTAAATGGAAGAAGGATATAAATGCGGGTAATACACAATTAAGAAAGTTACAGCGTCAATTAAAAAAGGTTAAATAGATTAGGATTTACGAATAAAAGTTATTATATTAAGTTATATGAGTATATATGAAGAAAAGCCTGTACAGGCACAGCAAGTAGAAAAGGTTATTGAAGATCAAATAAAAAAGCCAATTGGCGATTACGAATCATTACATAATCAAATAGGAACACAATTGGATTATGAAGATTCAGTTATATTTTTAAGCGATGAAATTGGAGATCATACGTTAACAGATTTTATTATACGTATGAGAAGTTTATTACAACATAGACGAGATAAATCAGCTCCAATCAATTTAATGATAAATTCACCAGGCGGAGACATTTATGAAATGTTTGGCATAATAGATTATTTAGAATCATTAGATGTTAAAGTTAATACAATTTGTAGAGGTAGAGCATTTTCGGCCGCGGCCATAATTTTAGTATGTGGTACTGGAACAAGAATGATGAGTAAACGATCAACAGTAATGTTTCATCAATCATCAAGCTTTCTAGGAGGTAAGATGAGTGATATAACAGCATATCTAGATAATGTAAAAAGTTTAGAAAAAGTTATTTATGGTATGTTAGCTGAAAAAACAAAAAAAGATGCTGGATGGTGGAAAGATAAAATGAGAAATGATATGTTTTTAACATCAGAAGAATTATTAGAAATTGGAGTTATAGATCAAATAATATAAAAAGAGTATAAGTTATGAAAATGAAACCTATGGGAGACCAAATACTTCTTAAGAAACAAGAAGGACAAGAAACAACAAAAAGTGGGATTATACTAACATCCGGAACTGCTAATTATGAATATGCAGATGTGGTGGCAGTAGGTCCTGGTATATTTACACAAACAGGTGATAGAATAAAAATGACATGTAGAGTTGGAGATGTTGTTTTATGCCATTCTCGATTATTAAAAGGAGATAATCAAATAACTTTAGACGGCAAAAGTTATATTTTAGTAAGAGAGGCAGAAATATCAATGGTATCAAATAATTAAGATATGAAATTAACAGCAGAACAAATAGTAGAAAATTGGGAACGTTTATTAGAAGTAATTAAAACTGAATTTACAGGTGAAAGACAAACTAAACTATTATCTATGTATACAGATTTAGAAGATAGAATGTCAACTCAACCAGCATCTAGTATTGATCATTATCATAATGCATTTGATGGTGGATATGTAGATCATGTTTTAAGAGTAATTGATTGTGCTCATGCGGTATATGACTTATGGACTCGAATGGGAGCTGACATGTCTGGTTATACTAAAGAAGAATTAATCTTTACAGCATTAAATCATGATATTGGTAAAATGGGATTTCCTGGAGAAGGTAATGAGACATATATTCCTAATGATTCTGAATGGCATAGAAAAAATATGGGAAGGATGTATAAGGTTAATCCTAACAACCAATTTACCCTTGTAAATGACCTATCTATTTGGTTGTTGCAGCATTATGGTATTAGCATCACTTGGAACGAAATGTTAGGAATTAAATTGACAGATGGATTATATGATGAGCATAATAAACCTTATTTCATGTCAAGGACTGCAGATTCAAAGTTAAAAACAAATTTAGGTTTTGTTATGCATCAAGCAGATTGTATGGCAGCTAGGATAGAATTTGAAAGGTGGAATAATAATAAACCAATTACAACATCACCTGTACAAAGAAAAACAAAAATAATAACTAATTCTCAAACAAAAGTTAATGCAACTAAATTGTTTGATGATTTATTTGGAGATGACAAATGATAACAACAATTATAATTTTATCAATATTACTTATAGTTTCAGTATTTGTTAATATTAATCAATTGAGAAAACAAGAAGCTCAAACTGATTATATTTCTGAATTAGAAAGTTCTAATACAGAGTATTATACATTTTTTCAAAAATTGAAAACTCAAATTGGAGAATCTAATTCAAGATTAAAACAAGTTGATAGGTTAGGTTCATTTGAAGCAGATGATGAAACAGGATTTGCATTCAAAGAACTTCGAAATATATATGATGATTTAAATAAGGGATTTTAATGAGCGCAGTAGATAAATTTTACGAATGGCATAAAGCCGAAATGGAATATCTTGAAGAAAATGGTCCTCGTGTAAGAAGAGGACGTAAACCCAGCAAGAAACAATATTTTACATATATGACAGATCAAGCAATAATTGCATATAATACTGAACCAAGTTGGAGTAAAAGAAATCGAGTATTTCGTGATCATATAAATTATCCATTCAACAAATTAGTTGAAAATATTTATCATACATTTAAATTTAGTTATTTTGATGTACCATATGAAGATGTTAAAGCAGAAGTAGTTGCATTTCTAGTACAAAAGATTGGTAAATTCCAAGAAGGTAAAGGAAAGGCGTTTTCATATTTTTCTATTATAGCAAAAAATTATTTGATAATACAAAATAATGCTAATTATGCAAAAATGAAAGCTCGTACTGGTACTGATATATTAGATGAACGAAGAAATATTTCTGCAGAAGTTGCATTATCAGACCATCAAGAATCATTAAAAGAATTTACTGATCTATGGACTGATTGGTATGATAAAAATATGAATGCTATATTTACAAATAAACGAGATATTATAGTAGCAGATACTATATTAGAATTGTTTAGAATGCGTGAAAATATAGAAAACTTCAATAAAAAAGCTCTTTATATTCTTATAAGAGAACGAACTGGTCTTAAAACTCAAAACATTACTAAAGTCTTAAATGTAATGAAACGTGATTATGCAAAAATGTTTGGAACATATTCAAAATCCGGTCATATGATACCATAAACCCAAGATACTCATATTTATATAAAAGGATAAATTATGAGTCAAGAATTCGAATTATTTAAAGGTACAAATTTTTCTGATCTGATGAGAGATGTATATCACAACTCAAAAAAGAAATCACGACAAATAGATACATTGATTAAAAACTTAGAACCTATGATTAAAAACATAGGCGATGCATCTGTTATAGTCCCTATGATAAAAGACTACCTAGAAGTATCAGTTAAAAATGATGATGCATTAGTTAAGCTAGCAGCTGTTGTACAGCGGTTAGTTACAGCTAATTCAAAGGATGATGATGGAAATGAATTTGGTTTATCAGAAGATGAAAGAAAACGTTTATTAGAAGAGGCCGAACAAGAAATTGAAAATATTAAAGAAACAAGTAAAGCAGAGATAACAGAAAATGGTAACACATCTGGACCTACAGATTTGTCAAGTAGTTGAAACACTTGAACATTATACATATAAAAAATTCCAAGATCCGGAATCAGATCCACCAGTAGATCTACCTCCTATGTCAATACGTATACGGCTACGTGGTAAATTTGCAGGAGGAGCATCAGAAGCTTGGGCTATTCCTGCAGATCCTACTCAGATAAATGTCCCATTATATGGTGAGCAAGTTTTAGTTTATTCTGCAATTGATGGTCTAGCTGAAAAAACTAAACAACAACGATTTTATTATGCATGTCTAGTTAATGCACACGGAATAGTAAATAATACAATAATGCCTTTCATTCAAGATGCAAGAGTATCAGAACGAAGTTATAGTTCTGATGGTATATCAAAGGTATCACCAGGAGCAGAGCCAAAGCAAGTATCATTTGAAGAAAAGGCAATATTACCTATACAACCATTCCAAGGAGATATAATACGTGCATCAAGATGGGGTTCTATATTTAGATTTGGAGCTACTCATGTAAAATTAGATGATTATAAAGAAAAGCCATTTTGGAAAGGTGAAAAAATGGGTGATCCATGTATTTTTTTAACAACAGAAGTTAAAGGATTAACAGAAGGATATTCAGGAGGAGGTACATATGACCCATATTATAAGATTGAAGAACCAGATGATGATAAAAGTTTTATTTATTTAACTACTAAACAAAAAATAGAAAGATTTACATTAGCTCAAGAAGGTATAGGAGTAGACCCAGAACCAGAAAAATTAAAAGACTATAAAGAATCTCAAGTTATTATAGGATCTGAAAGAATAATATTTAATGCTAAGAAACATTCAATAATTTTAGTATCTGCAAAAGATATCAAATTTTGTATTCCAGATTGGCAAATAGATGCAAATAGATATTTTACAAAAATAATAGAACCGTGGTTGCAAATATGTGTAGATTTAGCAGCTGGTGATTCTAGGTATGCAACTCCTGCAGGACCAACGGGTGCATCAGATGTATTGCCAAAATTACAAGAAATTCAAAAATTATTAGAAGAAATGAAACAATAAAGGAGATAAATTATGCCATTACAAACAGCAGCACTAAAAGCTGCAATAAAACAAGCATTAACTGCTCAAGGAACAAAAGGTGGAGATTCAGTAAAAGACCAGGCACAAGGTATTGAAGAAGTATCAGCCGCAATTGCTCAGGCAATAGATGCCTTTGTAAGATCAGGGGATGTAGTAACAGAAGTAGGTACAACAACAGCTGATATAGATTCAGGTATGGATGTTGGTGTAGGTACTGGAAAGGGTGCAGGACTAGGTAAAGTTATTTAACCAATTATTGCATCAAATAGATATTTATTAAAAAGGGAGAAACTATATGAGTTCTAAATCACTCGTTAAAGTATTACGAAGAATTATACGAGAAGAAGTACGGTCAGCTGTTAAAGAAGTATTAACAGAACAGACTGTAAAACGACCTATTAAACAAGTTATTAAAAACAGAACAAGTTTATCTGAATTAACTAATGTTAAATCAAAAAAACCATTTAGCAAAAATAGTATGTTAAATGATATATTAAATGAAACAGCTGATTCTGCAGATTTTGGTAGTATGAAAGAAGGACCTTTGGTCTTGCAAGATGAATATCCTAGTGTAGGAAGTTTTAAATCTGATATGGCTGAATCATTTGGAACAGTTAGACAAACTCAAGCTTTAGCAACTACTGGTATTAATGGAGAGCCTGTTAATATGCAAAATGAAAAAGTTGCTAAAACAGTTAATATAATGACAAAAGATTACAGTGGATTAATGAAAGCAATAGATAAAAAGAAAGGTAAATAATGGCCATTAAGAAAAGACCTGTATACCAATATCAACCTATAAATGATACGCCTGATATAGCCATAGGCGTGCCATTACCATTCAACAAGTCATCAAGAGCGCATTCAGATTATTTTCGATCAGCTGCATTTGGGGATAGTAATAATTATGCATCAGGATCGGCTGGTGGTTTAGGAGTATTTGGACAAACATTTTCTACTGAAGAACAAGCGTTATCAAATTTAAAAAATCTATTAATGACCTTTAAAGGTGAAAGATATATGCAACCAAATTTTGGTACAAATATTAGAACAGTTTTATTTGATAATAATACGCAAGATTTAAGATCTCGTTTAGAAGATACAATACAAGAAGATGTAGCATTTTGGTTACCTTATATAGAAATAACTACAGTAGAAATAGCTAATAGCGTAGATATGCATTCTTTATCTATTAGGCTTCATTTTAAAGTAACAACTATAGGCTCAGAAATGGTAATAAATATATTCCTAAGCGAAAATGAATTATTTGTAACAGATGCTGAACCAGATACGGGTCTTGAACTTTCGCAAATTGGAATCGCAGGACAGGGATCTGCATTTGACTTAGCCTCTGATGATGAATTAATAACAGCAGGAACAGGAACAACCACATTTACTGGTGGTGGTGCATCTGTTGGCGGCGGCGGTGGCGGCGGCGGCGGAGGATATTAAAAGGGATAGACTATGGCAAATTTAGTAAAAAAGGATGTAAAATATTTAAATAAAGATTTTGCGCAATTCAGACAAAATCTAATAAATTTTGCAAAAAATTATTTTCCAAAGACGTATCAAGATTTTAACGAATCTTCTCCTGGTATGATGTTTATGGAAATGTCAGCATATGTAGGTGATGTATTATCATATTATACTGATGCATCATTTAGAGAATCATTATTATCTAGAGCACAGGAAGGTCATAACATATTAGGATTGTCTCAATTATTTGGATATAAGCCTAGAAGAAATACTCCAGCTACATGTAAATTAGATGTGTTTCAATTAGTACCAGCAAAAGGTTCAGGTGCGGATGCAGAACCAGATATGGATTATGCACTTACTTTAGCACAAAACATGGAAGTATCAAGTGAAGAAGGAAAACAATTTCATACAACAGGTCCTGTAGATTTTACTCAAAATCCAGAAATAACAGTTTATGAAATAAACGGATCAGGTGATATAGCTAGATACTTACTTAAAAAACAAATAACTGTAGTTTCTGGAGATATGAAAGAAGCTAACTATGGATTTGATAATCCTAAGCCATATGATAAAATAGCATTGAAAGAAGATAATGTTATTGATATTATAAGTGTTACTGATGCAGAAGGTAATGAATGGACAGAAGTAGATTATTTGGCACAAGATACTATAATGCAAGATATTGCAAATATACCATTCAATGATCCAGATCTATCACAATATAGATCAACAGTACCATATATATTAAAATTAAAACGTACCGCTCGTAGATTTGTTGTTAGATTAAGAGATGATAATAGAGTAGAATTACAATTTGGTTCTGGTATATCATCTGATGCTGATGAAGAAATTGTTCCTAATCCAAAAAATGTTGGATCAGGCCTAGAATATTTAAAACGAACAACAACAGATAATATTGATCCAACCAACTTTTTATATACAAGTACTTATGGATTAGCTCCAATGAATACAGTATTAACTGTTAAGTATACAGTAGGAGGTTCAATATCAGAAAATGTTGGTGTCAATTCAATAACTACCGTTGATAATGTTGAATATGCAAATGACTTTGGACAAGTTAATTTAACTGATTCAAAAAATTCAGTAGCCATAACAAATTCATTTCCTGCAATAGGAGGAGGTTCTAAACAAGACTTAGATGAAATTCGTCAAAATGCAATCTCAACATTTGGTGCTCAAAGTAGATGTATTACTCGTGAAGATTATATATCTAGAATATATGCAATGCCTGGAAAATTTGGTGCAATTGCAAAGGCATATATTGTAGGAGATATACAACTTGATACAGCAGATAAAGATTATCCTAGAGATACAATTACAAATCCATTAGGATTAAATTTATATCTATTAGCTCAAAACGCGGCTAGTCATTTAGTTTCTCCTAATGAGGCTTTACGTGAAAATGTTAGATCATATTTATCTCAATATCGTATGTTGACAGATGCAATTAATGTAAAAACAGCATATATTGTTAATATTCAAGTTGAAGGCGAAATAATACCAAGACCTTCTTATAATAGTAATGAAGTAATATTAAGGTGTATTGATCGATTAAAAAAGATCATGCATGTTGATAGAATACAAATTAATGGACCAATTGATACATCAGCCGTAATAGGAGAATTAAATACAGTTGAAGGAGTACAAAGTGTACCTAGGATAGAATTTAAAAATAAAATAGGTGGTTCATATGCAAATACCATTTATGATATTCCGGCAGCAACAAAAAATGGAATTATATATCCATCATTAGATCCAATGATATTTGAAATTAAATATCCAAATGCAGATATAAAAATGCGAGCTATCAAACCTTAAGGGATAAATTATGTATAGAATATTTTACGCGGAACGAGATACAACATTATATGAGAAATACCCAAGTCAAAATACTGGTATTGATCAAATACTAGAACTAACAAAAATAGCTTCCGGATCTAAACTTAATGGAATTGTTCAAACCAATCAATATAATTCTAGAATTTTAATAGATTTTGGTTCTCAGCTAACAACATTACAAACTGAAATAGCAGCTGGAAGAATTCCTGAAATAGATCCTACTCATGAAGATTCATCTTCTATTTATTTAAATATAAGAGCTGCAGATGCATCTGATTTATTACATTCATATGAATTAAAAGCTTATCCAGTTTCTGAATCATGGGCAAATGGTAATGGTAATTATTCAGATGTGCCAATAACTAAGAATGGAGCATCTTGGAAATATAGAACACAAGATCAAGAAAATGCATGGGATAGTTCAAATGCATTTACCAATCTACATCAATCTCAAGCAGGAGATGAATATGCAGGTGCAGAACCAGGAGGAGGTACATGGATAACTGGTTCAACATATGAAGCTTCTCAATCATTTGAAAACGAAACTCCGGATATTAGAATGGATGTATCAGATATTATTAAAAATTGGACTGATGCAACACTTACAAATAACGGCTTTATTGTTAAACATACAGAGGCTAATGAAAGAAACAACGAAATTGTAGGATCAATAAAATTCTTTGGAAGAGAATCACATACAATTTTTACTCCAAGATTAGAAGTAGCATGGAAAGGAGTAAATAAAGATACTGGATTATATGCAGATGCAAGATATTT
>Ga0181420_1000303_pt1 | contig 20174 bp, 19 predicted proteins | sample 43SPOviralmetaG_FD_130145 | JGI IMG/M metagenome (GOLD analysis project Ga0181420, IMG submission 130145) | Marine viral communities from the oligotrophic San Pedro Time Series (SPOT) site, San Pedro Channel, CA, USA - 43 SPOT_SRF_2013-05-22 | ecosystem: Environmental > Aquatic > Marine > Strait... | reverse complement strand
ATCCTATTTTCTGATTTAAGTATGATAGAGTAATTAACTATCGTATTTAAAAATTATCTCTTGCGAGATTTAATTAACAATTTTGCTTCTCGGTCTCTTTCGCGATCTAACCGAACCATCAAATCACGGTATGCTTTCTTCCGCAACGGTTCCATACGTGCTAAGGCTGATCGATAGGCTTTGACATTAACCCACTTCTTCTTCTCACTGTCCCACTCTTTCGGCGAATTAAATTCACCCTGCCACAGTTTGTCTCGCCACTGTTTCTCAAACTGAGCTAATGCTGAGTCATTAAACCCTTCTCCTGGTCCAGCAATGCCAAAACCAACTAAGTAAGGGCCATATTCAGCTATAGCTTCAGCCGCGGGAGGCACCATTGCTAACGCTCCCTGCAGCAAATTAACTGCTGGACCGATGGCCTGAGGCCCTGCCTGGACAGCCTTCACTAATATACTTCCAAGCGCTACTTGAGCGGCAGCAGGCACTAAAGAATTAAAACCAGCAATACTATTACCAGCATACACTGAATATGCTTCAGGAACATTTAATTTTTGCAGGAAGTAGGAAATTTCTGCAGCCTCAATTGGGTTAAGTGAGGTGTAACCTTGTGCAATTAATGTACCCTTGGCGACTGTTTTAATTGCCCCGAAGGGATCATCTTTGATTCTATTACTAGCAGCGTTGTAAAAACTGTTCCAGATTGAATTTGGGTCAGTAGCTTGTCGTCCAACATAGGCACTTACGTCTCTTCCATTTACATTAATATTCCCTTCGCTTACCTTTCGTGCGGAATCAATTATCGAATCAGCACCTTTTTTAACTTCAGGGTTCGATTTGGCACTGTTCATAAATGACTGCAATGTATTACTGGTTTGTTCCGCAGCACTCCTACCTGCGTTCATTGCCCTTTCCTTTACCGCCTGTATTCTATCTAAGCTGTCGTTAATTCCTTGTTCTGCAGTACTTTTTACTTTTTGACCGATGTCCATTGCTTTTTGGCCTGCCATTCGACTTGCATTTTTTGCTTGCTGTTGCGCATTATCGTACATATCTTCCATTCTACTATAAAGACCAACGGCGGCACCGGGTGCTGCCGCTGCGGCTTGTCCGCGCTGGAATGCGTCCGGTCTTTTCATGTCAAAAGGATAAGAAGAGACTGTTGACCTGCTTGCCGGTGCAGAACTTTGACTTGCAAATGAAGATTGTGTTGAACCGTAAGGAGGTACCACGACAGGATTTGCGGTGGGTCCTCTAATTTCCACACTAGATGGAGGAGCGTAATATGGAATGCCTTGCTCTAGTACGTTAAGTCCTTGCCGTGCGCTTGGCACACTTGACTGCGAATTTGGGATTGATCGTGTCTGGTCGATGGCCGGCGAATAGTATCCAATACCTGGCTCAAGAACATTCAGTCCTGCTTGACGCTGCTCTTGCGTCTGCGTTTGAAAAGGGTTTACAGCGTCCATTGGAAAGGAAGATGCGTCGGAGGGGGTAGGGTCATATCCCATTGGAGGGGCAAAAGGAGTAAAAGGATTAATATTTCCGGTGACTCTGCTGGAATGCTCGTAGGCATCTCCGTATGCTGGGGCCGCTGATCCGTAGTTGTACCCAGTCACAGAGGACATTTCGGTGGGATCGTTAGTTTCGTCTGGTGGCAGGAAACTATCTTCGTATTGCTGTTGTTGCTGTTGTCCCTGTTGTTGTTGTCCTTGCTGCTGCGGTTGAAAAGGACTGGGCAAAGAAGGACCACCCCTAACAATAGCTGGTGCCGGGGCCGCACTTCGATTCATAGCCTGCGGTCCAGACGTTTGGGGAGTATTGCACTTTTGCGCGTCATTAATTTTAATGTTGACATTGCCGTCTCTTGTGTTCACGCAAACACCAGATCCAGTTATTTCTTTAAAGGCTTTTTTTATATCTGGGTGTTTCATGCAATCTGCGTGTGACATTTTCAAATCTGGATTAGCATCGCGGAATTGTTTGACGAACTGTGTGAATTTCATATGAGTATATTATTGCTAAAGATAATAAAATTTCATATAAACGCCTAGAATATTCCTTTGTCATATGTCCAGCAATCTCCCGGTCTTCCAATAGTTGCAGGAAAACCAGAGGACATGACCTGCATCATATAGTCGGTGGCTCCAGAGACGATCAAGCTCTTAACTTGTATTTCGCTGTATATTGCTTGATATGCAGGTCCAGGTCCAGTTCCGTATGCTTTTAGAGTGTAAATAAATGGGGTTAGCGCTCCAGTAGCGTTGTTGTCTGAACAAAACCCTTTACCGATTACTCTCACCTTGGTTCCAGCGCCGAATTGACTTGAGCTAAGTCTGCAAATTGTGTTGCCACTAACATTAGTTACTACAGGGACTCCAGTGGTATACTCTGTACGGGTGATGGCAAGGTTAAAGTTAAGACCGCTTCCGTTAACAAATCGAGCTGCCACTAATTCGTCAGAAATAAGTTCTAATCCATACCAGTCACTGCCCCAGTTGTGAATGTACCTCCATCTTTGCGGCGCATGCCTCCAGCCTGCGGAGTAGACCTGTCCTTCCCCGTCGTTGGGCTGGCCAATGCCAAAGACACTGAACTGATCAACTTCAACAAGATTACCTACGTATCCGCCTGCTTCTACTCCTGTACCGTTGCCCTCTAGCGTTTCGGAACTGTTTGAAACATTAAGAATTGTACCACCTAAGCTTATAGTCCCTCCGCTCTGTAAGCTTGTACCACTACCAGAAAAGCTGTCAATCTGAGCGTTTGCGTTGAGCGCAAAATTAGTTGTATTAGTTATCTGCGTCTGCGGACCAGCGATAAAGATGCGGGTCTGATTCGCTCCATCGTCTAGTCGGTATTCGTTAGCGTTAAAGAGTTTAAATCCTCCGCAGTCTAGATCTGCTGATAGCGGATTGGTCAGTCCTCCTCCTCCGCCGCCTCCATTTGATATGGCGACAACCCTACCGTTTGCGTCGAGAGTAATGTCAGCGCTTGTGTATGATCCTGCAAGGGCTCCTGCCCCGGTGTATGCGCTATTTTGATACGTACCGTCACCCATGGTCACGCCATTGGGAAATGATTGGTTGCCTTGCGCTATTGGAAAAGACAATGCCAAAGATCCTCCTCTTCCGGTAAAGTGATTAGCTGTGTTAAACACTTGGACATTTTCTGCTGGAGCTGGATTATTAGACATCTTATATATAATTACAAGAAATTTAATTTTCTCCATAAGGTACGTGATCCGCTATGAGTGACTTCTCGAAGTCCGAGTCTTCTAAAGAGGCATACTTTATTGGTTCGCCTCCGTTTGCCCTGTATTTGTCTCTACAGTAATTAACAGCTCCTTGAAACCCGTCTTTAAACAACAACTGCTTTTTACAGGTTTTGCCATTTATAACGCTGTCAACAAACAACTGAACCACTTCATCGTAGTTTAATGTCGTCTTCTTCGTCACGCCTGCTCTTATAGATATTTCCACACTAAATTTGTTTCTGTCGCCTGTTGATATTGCAACTGCGCCTGTGTAGCCTTCGCCATCAAGGACAAGGATTTCGTTTCCTGCGTAGTCAATCGCTTCCATTATATTATAACTAAACATTTTGTTTCGTTTACTTTTAGCGCTAAATTTATTCTTTGCTTAATATATAATGGACACTCAGCAACTCAGATGCTACATCAGCGAAAAAAGACCATCTCTTTCGCCCTCGTCTGTGAACACGTACGGGAGCATACTTCGCAGCTTGCACAAGCGCGCATTTGGGACGGCTGATTTTGAGCCGTCGAATGTAGAGAAAGAGCAGGTCATTTTAGATTGCTTAAAAGACACACCGCCCGGCAAAAGGAAAACAACATTGAGTGCACTTGTGATCCTGACAGACAACAAGCAGTACCGAGACTTAATGATGAGCGACATCAAGGACTATAAGGAACAAATGGCAAGGAATGAAAAAAGTGCCGCACAGAGAGAATCATGGGTAACGGGCGATGACATTCGAAGTAAGCACAAGGAGCTAGAAAAGGACGCGTCAGTGCTTTTCAAGAAGTGCGCGTTGTCTGCTGGCGAGCTACAACGTATTCAGAACTATGTCATACTGTCTGTCCTTGGTGGTCTGTACATTCCTGTGAGAAGAAGCAAGGACTATGTCGACTTTAAGGTAAGAAATGTAGACAAAGAAAAAGACAACTACATGGAGAAGAACAAGTTTGTTTTTAACAGTTATAAAACGGCTAAGTCGTACGGTCAGCAAAGAATACCTATAGGACGAAAGCTTCAAAGTATAATAAAGAAGTGGATAGCAGTGGCTCCAAGCAGCACTGACTACTTGCTGTTTGACACAAACACCAAAGGGCTTGGGGAAGGCAACGGATCGGTCAAGCTCAACCAGAGGATTCAAAAAATATTCGAAGGAAAGAAAGTTGGTGTTAACGGTCTACGGCACAGCTCTCTGACTGAGAAGTTCGCTCCAATCGTAGCAAAGAAGCAGGAGATAAAGGAGACGATGGAGTCAATGGGGACGAGTCCGGCGATGCTCGATACGTACGTAAAGACGGATTGAAAGGTGGTGTTTTTCTGTACACCTTTTTCTCCTTTCCGGGTGGCGTAAGTTCATGTGTTCTCACTCTCTTTGCAGCTCCTAATAGGCAATCGACCCACTCCCGTTCCTCTTCTTCGTCGAATTGCTCCTGCAGATCGCGAGAAATAGTAGTGGTGGTGTCAAAGTAGACTGGGCCAGTTTGTTTGCCTGTGCCGAAGCGATGCTCGATGTGTTTCGCTAACGACCATGCTGATATTTTCGACTTCTCGTTTGACAAGTCGAAAGAGAGATTAAAGGGAGATAGCAGATCTTGCGACATAGGCTGCAATTGCTCGGCTTGATACGGATATGGAAATGCCATTTGTTAGATTGTGCGGAAGTTACTGAGCTAGGTGATCCAAAGCCGATCTTTCGTTAGATGGCGGTTGCTCTATGTAGAGGGGGTTTCACAGAACAATCTAAGCTTCTAGAAGGATTTCCATTAACCAGCTTACCCAACAACATCGTTGTTTATATTAAAAAAAAATCGAACTGAAGAGACAGCAGACCGGTGGCCTAGTGGTTTGGATCTGCCAAGGTCGCCGGTTCGATCCTTGCTGGACAGCTGATGAAGCCCCTGTTTCTTGTCGCACAGTGTTCCGCTGAAAAGCCTTTGAGTATCCTTCGGTGGGAAGCAGTCCCCTCTCAGCTAATTTTTTTGCATTTAATATGCACCGGTAATGTTGTTCTTTATATTAAGAAAAAAAGTAAGTCTCTGAGTGGTCGAACATGGTCTATCGGTTATACCGCCCTCGCTCTTGAGACTTCTGCGGAACAGCAGGCGAAAAGGCTCACATGCGAGGCTGACACCAGTTCGATACAGCTGAGAAGGCTATTTTTTTTTGCTTCCCATTAAATATCGTCGAACGCTGTCGCTTTCCCACTTGTATCAGCTAACGCGTATGCCGATACCGTTCTCTCAAAGAAGTTCGCTTTCGAGTCGAGGCTTATTAACTCCATGAAGGAGAAGGGATTTTGCACTCCGTATACTTTATCATATCCAAGTTGGACAAGAAGCCTATCTGTAACAAACCTTATGTAATCGCACATCATCTTGTCGTTCATACCAATCAAACGTACAGGCAATGCAGACTGCATAAACTCGACCTCTAAATCACTTGCTTCCATAATAATATCGATTGCGTGAGGAGACTTGCTAATTTGACCGTATAAGTATACAGCAAATTCAGTGTGCAACGCTTCGTCCCTTGAAATAAATTCGTTTGATAGCGTTAGACCAGGCATCAGTCCCCTCTTTTTTATCCAGTATATCGACGCGAAACTGCCAGAAAAGAATATGCCTTCCACACAGGCAAATGCGACAAGCCTTGTAGCGAAGTCAGCTGCGTCACTACGTATCCACTTTTGTGCCCACTGTGCTTTCCTGCTTATCTGGTAGTCGTTGTTTACCGCGTTAAAGAGCTCGTTCTTCCTGTTGCCAGCAAAGGTATCGATAAGGATCGAGTACATTTCGCTGTGTATGTTCTCCATAGCAATTTGAAAACCATAGAAGGCCCTTGCCTCCGCGAGTTGTACGTCCTTCATAAACCTAACGGCGAGGTTCTCCACTACAATGCCGTCGCTAGCAGCGAAGAAGGCTAGGACTTTGAGTATAAATTCTCGCTCACTGCTGCTTAGCAACGGCCAATCTTGTAAGTCCTTGCTTACGTCTACTTCCTCAGCTCTCCAGAAGCTGTCGACTTGTTTCTTGTACATTGACCATATTGTGTTGTCTTTGATAGGGAAGAGTACAAATCTGTCAGGGCTCTCGTTAAAGATCATATATGGATAGCCTACATTAAATATTACAAAAATCTACGACAAAAAGACAAAAGGCTACTATGCGCCATAGATCTATTCATTGGTGCACTTATAGTAATTCTTGGTGTGTTTGCATTCGGCGAAACAGCACACGAGTCTTCCGTGATTTCCCAGGTACGATTGACCTTTTTATACCGCAGAAACAAAAACATTCCACTTCTCCATGGTGCTCCGTCGCTGTCGTTGGTACGAATCGATAGCATGCAGACGCAGTCAAATTCTCGATAGTTTAAATATGGAACAATACGAAGACGCGAACAATGAACAGGGCTTATGTCATAGAACTTTCCATTATAGCGCTGAAGTAGACCAAGTCTTGGAAGTACTTTTGCTTGGAGGCACCAGTCGAAAGCAAGCGTAAGGAATATGCCTCTATCGTCGCCGCACCAGCTAATGTAAGGCAACATTGGTCTGCCCACCTTTATAGCAGTTGTATATAAGTTGGTCGTGTCCGCTTCCTCATTCATTAGTCGTCCGTTATGCGAGGTGGCTTGATTTTCACCGCCTGTCCATGGCCTGTGACCGTAATACCATGGATTGTAGTTACGGACTAACTGGTCTCGCAAATAAAAGAACTTGCACTCGTCAAAAGCCTGGCGAAACTGGTCTGGAATAAGGTTTCTGTCGTTAAGAAATAACGGTCCAAACATGATAGGTGGCAAGTGGCCTGGATTTGAACTGCAGTAGTATTGTTGACCAAGTAAAGCTTCTCCAGTGTGAGTGGTAAAACCAGTGCGAACTAGAAAGTCTGTCTGTCGTTGGCCAAAACCGTCGTTAGGAAATCCATTCACTATGAGAAATCTTCGTTCCCGCGTCGTTGTGTCCCATCGGACACTAAACTGATAAGATAAAATCTCCGTGCACTCCCGTATTACTTCCCGAAAATGAAGCATGCCGTTAATAACGAAACTCTGCGCAAGTCCTTCGCCTTCATCGTCTGCAAAAAGCCTGCGTCGCACATTTCTACCGTCGTCGAGCACATGCGCGTCTGTTTCATGAAAGGCATCGCGGACATTTACCACCGCTCCTGCGGCATCAGCGGCAATTATAAAAGCGTCTACCATGCTGGTGCAGTATTCAGTCCTACAAATGACACAATGTCTTCTGCCTGCTTGAATAAGGCTAACTGCACAGCAGTAACATACCTCAGAATCACAATTTGCAACAGCGCACAACTTTCTGGGCGACTGCGGCAGCTCAAAGCAAATGGGACACGAAGACATGATTAGAATAAAATTGTGACAGACAGGCCAAAAACAAAAAATAAGAAGATGGAAGTTCCTCTTGTTATTTTCCTCTATCCCGTAAACTCCTCCCGTAAACTCGTCTTTTCTGGTTAACGAAGCAAACCTTCTAGAACAATAATCAGTTTTGACCATACCTTAGTAGCCTTAATTTCCCAAGAAGTAGACTTCAGTAGCTGCTATTTCATACGAAATTGTTGGAGAAGGATTGCTTGAGTTTCCGTAAAAATCTACAGTCCACTCTAACGTATCGTACGCTTGGGTGCTGGCAGCAGGTATCGTTATTGTGTATTCAAATAGTTGAGTTGTAGTAGTACCTAATGATGTACCAACGTTAATTTGCTTACCGTAATAAACTGATGTAGGAAGATTGAGAACGTTAACTGGCGCACCTGTGGCTGACGACTTTGGCGTTACGACTGTGACCACTAAAAATGCGTCATCTTGGGCAAATACACTAGGGGCAACATTAGTGGTTGAAAAGCTGTAACTTAGAACTAACTTGTATGCCTTGCCGGGTAAAAAAGTCCCGCCTGGCGGTGCCGACTGTGTCACACTTACTGTATTAGCAATACCTCCCAACATATCTGCTGTTCCGCTTACGTTTACCGGACCGTAAGTGAAGTCAGCCAGCTTGTATCCTGGCGGTGCCGTCGACATAGTTGATCCGTCTGGAAATTCTATACCGGTCACCATAGTGTATCCATTAGCAGCGCTAAACTGAGCTTTGTTGAAAATGCTATCCTTTGTGATGTTCACCATTTTCGCGTTATAATTTACCAATATATAATATTTACTGTGCAACTGTCGCCTGGAATATGGAAACAGTTAAGTCCTGGTAGCCAACGACCGTAGAAACTGTTGTGTTCGTCTCATTGGAAACAAGCGTCACTGTCACTTGTGCTTTTGACCAAGTTTCGCCGGCGGGAGGGTCAGGTAACGTAATCAATGTTTCCGTTGACATGGTGGGAACGAAATTAGTTCCGCCATAAATGGCTGGAATCGTATTTTGCGCGCCGAATATAATACTGGAAAGTGAGCCACCAGTCGCGACGAGTTGGCACTCGAACCTGCAAACAACTTGCTCAAGGTTAGTCTGGTTAAAAGATGTGCCATTTCCTCCAATTTTTACTTTGCAAACGGCTACGTAAGATCCTCCTGTTTTGATTGCTTTTTGTCTTCCCGCGTCAAAGTCCAGGACTATCGGTGTTCCTTCTATAAAATTTGTTGTAAGTGTTATCGTCTCACTAGCTGCTGGAAACGCTTTTGACGCAAGTGCTCCTCCCGCTACAAGATTGTCAGCTCCGGTAGATTGGACTGTTCCGTCTGGCCAAATGACTCCATTTACAGAAACAAAGCCGCTGACAGGATCGTAGTATGCTGGACCGCTAAAGGGTTGTGATTTTGAACTGGCTGATACCGACATATTATACACCATGCAGAGAAAAAAATAATCTGGCGCACTCAATTCCGACAAGAAAGTACTTTATATAAAAAAAAATGTTTTTGACAAGTGTGCGATCTGGCCGAGTGGTGTTGCATGGCAGTCTAACTAGGGGCATTCCCGTGCAGTTGTGGGTTCGATCCCGCTCCCACTACTGTTTCGGTAATCCCTTAACCAGCTCTGTCAGCATTATAGGTTGGTCAATCCAATCAGGCACCGCGGTGGGAAGCATCTAGTAGGTTGGTGGAGTGCCAGGTTCTGGACTATGGTGGGTGGCGCTGTGAGCTCTTTGGGCCGGTGCCTCTCCGAAAAACTGTTCCACTGGCCTTACCAACCACAGGCACAAAAACCCCACTTGGGCTGACACCGAAACCAAGAGCGCCAAAGGAAATAAATTTTTTTACCAAAGCAATTGGTCAGCCCACCATGATGGCGTATTTTTTATTGTTCGGTGTCGCTCGTGTCTCTTTTTGTACAACCTTCTTCTTTCCTCAGCAAAGGCTTTGTCGTGTGTCGCCATATACGTTGGATAATCTCCCATGCCTCTTGCGCCAACTGATGCAATAACTTCACCATCTCGAAGTATATCTATCTTCTTCGTAGATTTTGTTGACGGCCGCACATCAACTCCTAAATCATTTGCCCTGCGTCTTGTGTAATCGCGAATTGTATATGTCATCTATGTTATAAGTTAAGTTAATAGTTCTGATAAGCCTTTCCAATACGTCTGGCAGTTGCGTCCATCATTGTTGGCACTGGTCCTCTTGTATTCTGAGGGTGGCGTTGCATGTTCAAGGACTCCGCGGACGAAGGCATTCCCATTGCCGACTCAGAACCAATATTTGCATGTCTGCTTTCTTGGTCGCGAATTACGAGCGTTAAGACGATATCGGGATCGAGAATAATTAGAGGACCGCCGTTCTTGTCAGTAAAACTAATTACTATCTGTCCAACTTGACCTGGTTTACACCTATTCCAAGCATATTCAGGGGGCTCTATTTGTAACAGTGCCCCCAGGCCTGCCTTTGCTGGAACTGGGTATAGTTGCGTCTGCGGGTTAGCGAAAAGATTCTGTATTAAGTTGCACTGAACGAAAATGACGCTGTTAGGTTGTACTTGTGGAGTTACAGTCGAGAGCATAACAACATTGCCAGTGGGAAAGGCACCAGCAGTGACAGTCGCAACAGGAAACGTCGAACTGGGGTTAGTGGCATAAACCGCGCCAGTAGCGAGAAGAGGAGCTCCTATCAACTTCCCGAAGTTACCAATTGATACGTCAATACCCACCACACTAGTGTCGTTTGCAGGGAAGGCTCCACCGGCTTGGTAGAATCCTCCGGGTGGAGATGTATAACCTGCAGGAAGTGGTGCGGTCGGCAGAGCAAAAAGGTTAAGTTGGCATTTGTAGAGGGTTACATTAATTTGGAGCTGCAAAAAGTAAACGAACTCACCAGTTGCGGTGTTGACGACGTAGAGGTTATTGTCAATACAAAATTGTTGAATGTAAGCGTTAATATCTGCGATTTCGTAGAGCCCTGGTGGAATTGTTACAGTCATGACTTGACCAACTACCGGTGCGCCAAGCGGTGCTCCTGCAGCGTCGAGAGTAAGGTCTGGAAGGGTAAATGTAAATTGGTTGTTATTTAAAGTCGAGTCGTTTACGTTCTGCCATGAATAGTACATGTACAAAGTCGACAATGCGACTTCCGAACCTTCTAGATTTTTAGAACCAGGAATGTCGTATACCATTCTGTTGTTGTCGGCATTAACAATGTTATCGCGAGTAAGGGTAACGGTATGCATACTATATTTTAGTTAAAGATAAAAAAAATATGTTATTTGCGGAATCTACATTGAGCTATATCTTTTCCTAGTAGCGCCGTGATGTAGCTGATAAGCTGAGTGTCTCAAAGAAGGAAACGTATCTCTCATTGGTTTGTGTGTTTTTTCAGGTTGCGGCAAGCCATAATTGGCTCCGCCAAAATTAAAGCGTGGCTGGGACATCTCGTCATTTTCTCTGCGTCCTCCTAAAGCACTAATAGGAGGGTTGCCTCCGTCTATGTCTCTAACAGTGTGAAGTCGTGATCGAAACATTGTATATTCATACTTGAGAAAAAGATTCCATGTCAAAATCTTCCTCGCTCGTGTCTTCCTCTTCGTCATCGCTGACTTCTTTTTCGTCGGCTGGAACCTCCCGATAGCCCCGTAAATAGAGTGCAGCTCCAACTTTGTATATCGACTCACCATATACGTCAGAATTGATGAACCATTGCCTTATGGCTTTTGGCGAATGCTCAGGTTTCACGCGCACAGATGCAGGAAGAGCGTACCACTGTGCCGACGATGTTATGAAGGTGATGATGTGTGCCAGGTACATGTCTTTGTCAGGAACATACTCTTTTCCCTCCTGTTTCTTCTCAAACAGTTGTGCAAAGACTCTATGCGGTAAGAATGATGACTGGAGGTATTCCAAGCTCCTGCGGCGAACTGATGGCGGAATAAACTTTGCCATTTTGTAGTTTTCGTCTCGCAGCAACTTGAGATGCCGGAGTAAAATGTTCATGAGACAGTTAATACGTTGTTTCCACCACTCTCTTTCCTTTAACGACGGGTCCAATGGGTATATGTGTTTTGCTGTGTCCACCTTGTTCGCGTTTGAAGTGAAAGTGGAAGCAAACAACATGTCAACGATTCGTTCAGCGTCGGCAATTGTGCTCTCTTCGCGAAGAGGCGGTCTCTCGTTAGTTTCCATTGCACATGTCAAATAAAGCCGTACATCGCACTTGTCTTTGTATAGCCTCCTCGCTTTCGCTGTTCCGCCGCCAGTTAAGTCCTTAACGACATTGTTATTTATCGGAGAGTCCTTTGGTGGCTCCTTCATCACTACGTATCTTGCCTTGTCGATATTTGCCAAGTCTGGATTTGCGTCTGCCGATGTCTTCTTCTTTGGGTCCTCTGTAAGGATTGCATACGAGGCGTGATAGAAGTAGTCACCTAAGCATAGTTCTAGCGCCTGGTTGCATAAGCCTTTCCCATTGCGACCGCTGCCATTCAAAATAAAAAAGTGCTCAATGGCACGGCCACTGCAGCCGGATCCCGCCATAACAAGAAAAAGTTTGCGACAATCCTCGTCTGGAAATATTTTTGTAAACACTTTCTCCATTAGTTCATTTTCTATTGCCTTGTCTTCACCAACAGGTTCGTCGTAGTGGCGAAAGTCGTATTTGCAAGACTTCGTTACCATATCAGACTTCTCTGCTGGACGGAATTCCCAAGTGCGGACATCAAAAACACCGTTGTCAAAACCAATAAGGTCTGGGTCGAGGTCAAACTCAAGGTTATACTTAGCCAGTGCCTTCTCAGCAGTTTTTAAAACTCCTGACCGCCAACCGTATGCGCTTGTTCTCTGTTGAAATTCTCTCCAAGCTTTGTCTAGTTTTGTGTAACTTTTCAAATTGTGTTCAGTGCAACTCTTTGAAAAATACGCCAATACTTCGTCTCGTAATGCCATAAATACTTTGACATCGTCAAAGACCCATTTTTTTCCGTCCCAGCAACACCACTCTTTCGACGGCATCATAAAAACAAAACTGTCGCTGTATCTGTCAACAAGTAACTTGACAGCCATGTCTTGATTAAAATATTTCATGTCTTGAACCGTCTGCTCCATAGCCGCTTTTGTCAACTTCTTTGCAACGAAATCAACTGGCTGTACGTTAGTCAAGTCGTATCCACCTTCGATAGGTTTCTCCTCAAATTCTAGGGACATATCGAACTTGCGCAATATGAAAGCTTCCATTAGCTTTATTACACCTGATAGTCCTCCATCGTACTGGTCGACATTTGCTTTCAGCAGTTTAATGCCGTCAAATTCGTAAATAAGGCTGCAATGACTGCTGTGCTCCGTAGGGAGGACGAGGTCGGGGTGACTGTTCCGGAGAAAGTCAACAACATCGCCTACTACGATACTTTCGTACTCCTGCAAATAAAGCCCCATGAAGCTGCCATCTTTATTACGGTGCTTTTCGGACCCAGCGCGGTAAACGTATTTCTCAAGCGCTGGATTAGCCTTGCGAAAGTAGGATACGATGCCTTTGACCCCTTCCATAAAACTTGCTACGAACGCTGGAGGCTTCTTCGGGTAGCCAGTCTTACCTTCGTCTCTCATTGCTAAGACAAAGCCGTCGTAAGTGCCGTAAAATATCAATCGTAAAAACAGCCGTTTCGCATCTTTCCGACCGACGCAAAGTGCAGACATCGTTTCCGCTAAGACAGCTTCTCTGTTGCAGACGTAATATGTCAGAGCTTCTGGGACTGGAACTCTGTTGTTGATACACAACTGACACAACAGAGCCACTTGCGCGTTTTTAAGGTCGATGTCATAATACTTGCTTGCGAAAGTATTGCGCACTTGTTTTCTGAATGCAGTAAGCCCAAGTGACTCCGACACAAAGGGACGACCCCAAGCTGTCTTCTTCTTAACGTACTTCACGGGCACTCCACCAAGATGGTCGTCATACATGCTGACATAGTCCTCGATCTGCTTTTTCTCATTACTGAAAAGTTGCTTGGCAAGTTCCGTTGCGTACCCTAAATGCCAGGTATCTGAAAGAAATGACGAACCAAGCAGCCTGAGCGCAGTGTCTTTGTCGAACTCTTCGATAAAATCTATCTCTGTAAGAGGGTTGGTAGTGCGAATGATTTGGAGGGGTGCCATGATAAATTATAGTTAGATTGTGATGTTGGAATTCTTCCAAGTTGTTTTGGACAAATACCAATTTTTTTTTTTACTTCCACAAAACTTCTAAAACTGGTTAACATCGGTATGAAAACCTTCTAGAACATATTGCCGAATTTTTTTGGAAAATGTCTTTCCATATGGAAACACAAATTTTTCAATTGCAATATGGACGACAAGACAGAAATTGCGACACTCCAAATGCAGCTGGCTGCCACAATGGCTGCTTTGCAGACATTTATTCAGCAGAACGAAAAGCTTCTGCCGAAACGTAATCCACCTTCGCTGAAGTCGTACTTCGGAGGAAAGGCAGAACCTACGGAACAGCCTGATATGATTCTTGAAGCAAACGACAAACCTGTCTTACTTCCTTACAGCAGTGAAGGGCACGATCACTCTGTCGGTCTCGACAGCGATTTGGAAGACGACGAGTACAAGGCTGCGGAAGCTCTTCTATGCAGTGCGACAAAAGACAACTTCGCCGAAATCGCATCAAGCATAGTTAATCCTAACGGAAAGAAGCAAATGGAAGAAGACGATACGGACTCTGTTTTATCAGAGAGGGAAAGACAGGAACAAGGCAATCTATTTGATCGCATCAAGTCTATGAAAAGTGACAAGATGATAACGTGGTATAAGTTCGAAGCCGTCCTTGCGTTCCGTGAGTCTACATGGCACTCTGACATTGGTGCGCATTTAGAGGAAAGCGTACAGGAGTATTTGGACAACTACATGGAGGGTGGAATTGTACTTAAGTCCCTTCTGTCAAAGACTGGAGAGTATGGGTCAGATACCCTTTGAATTTACGATTCCTGGAAGTTTTCTACTAGATGTTGATGTCTTGTGTCTTTTGTCTTTTTCCGTATGGTCCGTTTCCATACCCTCCAGGACATTCGTTTCTGGTGAGGAGAAGTTTCTGAGGGGCTTATCCCATGTATGTCTACTTTTTAACTTTAAGAAAATTTATTTATAATTATAACATATAATGGCAGGATCCTCACTGACACCTATTCTCTCCCGAGAGGAGTACAGATCAATCTACCTACAAGAGCTAGCCCACGAAGCACGTAACCAGGCCTTCAATCTACAGGCCAATCTGGACTGGGCAATGACAGGAGATTCAGAACAGGAAGCTGCTTTAGCCTCGACGCTCGCCGCGATGCCACAAGTGCAAGTAGATGCGGAGGTGCAGCAATATCTACGTGCTTTAGTCGTTCCTAGGGACTTTCAGTGGGTTTATTCTAGGCTCAACCTTGACATGAAAAAATGGATAATTCTTAACTACGCAAAGGTAGCAGAGTTATTAACAAAGCAGGGCCAACGACCGGCTTCCGGTGCCTTTTTCCTATCACAGATAGCAAGCATGTATCAAAATAACCAAATCTATAATACAAACAGCGCATCATCAGTGGCAAACCACAATGCAGCTATGCTGAACAGCGCTCAGGCAAATGCCGCGAGCAACGCAAGTACACAAACGCCACTGCCGGCAGCTCCAAGTAACTACCTTAACAGAGAGGTTCCTCCGCCTCCCCCACGGCAATCGACTGCCAATGCAACCGCAGCTAACAGTCGAAACCCAGCATTTAGCCAAAACGAAGCACAGCAGAGTAGCCAGCAGACTACACCTGCCTCCCAGCGCTCCCGCATAAGCGACCATGTTCGAAACTTAACTAGCAACCCAAGCATAGAAGACACTATGCACCCTTCCAGTGGGAACAACAACGTAAGCACTGCTCCAGTGGGCTTCACAGGTGAAGCTGACAAGCCACCGCCACCACCAGGAGCAGGACCGCCGCCTCCTTTGCAAAAGAAGAGACAAACTACTAGGCCAGCTCGTAAGCAGCAGCAGCCGCCTCCGCCACCACCAAAACAGCAAAAGCCACCGCCACCGCCAGGTCGAAAGAAATTAAGTGCCCCTCCAGTTGAAGCACCCAGTTTTGCGGAACAAGTGAAGTCGAGGTCGGCAGAACTGAAACCTGCACCACAAGAACCAAAGCGAGTTAAGAAAAGTACTCCACTTGATCCAAACAGTAGTCCATTCACAGAAGCAATAAGGTCGGTAAAACTGAAAACTACACAACCAGCATCAAAGGAAGTCAAAAAAAGTAATTTGGAAAAGCAAATTGAATCAAGGAGACAATTTATTAAACAAGACGAAGTAGACTCTGATGAGTCCGACAACGAATTTGACGACAGAGAAGATGTACGTGATGTCATTCGTAAGTTTCACAAAGATGTTGGCAATGCTGCGCACACAAACAGTACTGCTGTTAATAACCTTAATGCTAGACTGGCCAAAGGAGATTACATGCCACTGAACACCAAGTCCTTTGCAGATTTTAACAAAGTGCTGAAAAATAATGCACAGGGCATATTGTCAAGGGTAGGAAAAGTTGGGGAAGGAAGGTTTTCCTATGGTGCTGGACTTACAGCAAGTGGCCGGGGACTAACGGCAAGTGGCGGCGGAAGAAAAACAAAAACAAAGCCTAGACGTTATCTCCAAGGAGCAGGTGCGGTGAAGTGCGGTCCGAAAGAAGCAAATCACGGCTGGCAAGAGTTTGGCAAATACATGCTTGCCCGCAACGATTTGGAGAACGGCAACAACCTCCACATACGTTATCGCAATGGACAAAAGATTGCCGCTATGCCTTCGATAACCGTCGGAGGAAGCATGAAGGCTGTTTTGTCGGCCATCGCAGACGGCAAGAAACCAGCATACGATAAGTTGAGCCAAATAACTGACAGCGAGAAGACGTACGTTGAAAGCCTTCTTCAAAAATCATCATTAGATCCAAGTATTTTTGCGAAGCAGACAAAGACAGAAAAGCAAAGAGAAAAAGATAGATTTGAGCTTCTTAAAGGACAAATAGTGGCCGGCAACGACAACCCGTCGATAATAAAGGAATTTAAGCACATGCTGATACAACTTAAGAAAAATGGTACTCTTCCGACTGCTCAGGTGCAGGAAATCTTGTTGGAACTGAACTCTCTGGGACACTAATTTCGGTCATTAGTTCTTCCAGAAATTTTGAGCTCTCGTCATCTGAGCAATAGAAAAGCGGTCCTTCTTGCTCAGCAGGGTCAACGCGCCGCACCACAGACCTTCGCAAGACCGGTATCTCCGGCATCGCCACCCACTTTCCATTGGAGCGAATATATGAGTTAATGTGTTCGAAGCAAAAGTTTCTGTAAAATGGGTGTCCATGCTCCAGTCCGTGCGCTGACAACCAATGGTCGATCTCCTCACATTCGTCAAGTCTCGGTACGAGTGTTGTGTCCCACGGGTCGCCCGATATGCACGGCTTCGTGCAATGAATGTCTCTACACAAAGGTCGGTGGCGGCTGCACTGCGCCGCGACTTGCTCATATATGTCTCTTGCCTCGTTATTGAGGTCCTGGAGAAGGTCGCGGGCTGAGGAGAGGACATTGACAAGATGTTCACGAGGGACAGGAATCATCAAACTAGGATTATATACAGAGTTGTCCATAATTAAATTATGAACAACAGAAAAAGTCATTTTTTTTTCTCCTAACTTTCTCCACTTAAGCGCAATTAATTTGCAACTGGTTAATGAAAATTGTTCTAGAAGTTTTGGCAGAAAAAAAGTCGGCTACCAAATCGGCATACATTCACAATCCAACTATGCTCAATCAACTAAAAGAAAAGGCAAAAAGGTGCATAGACGATATATTTGTCAGTCCTGCATCGGAAGACGCGTCGACTCAAACAGATTTTGAAGAAGAGCCGCTGAAGAATGTCATACGTAAAAGAAAAGCAGAGTTCTGGGACATATTCGAATCAGTTTGCGGAGAGGACACCTTCTTCAGTCGTCACGTCACTGTTAACCCTTCCGGCTCCAAAGGAAAACAAGCGGAAGGTGGAGCTGGTGCCATTAGCGACATTGAGAGTTCCCCCTTGGCGGCGCATAGTCTGTCCAGTCGCTCAGGAACTGCTGAATCTACCGTCGCTGACAGCGTCGAAGTGTGGACAAGACAAAGAACAAAGCTCATGCGAGAGGTCGCGGCTACAACCGGTATCCAATACGCCGACGACTCTGCCCTCGATACACTCTTCCATGGTCAGACAAACCATCAGCTTATAGAGAAGTTAGATGAGGTAGCTGACGAACCAGACCAGCCTGCTCCCCCCGCTTTTTCGGCAATTGCCTACGAGGAAATGATGAGTTTCGGAAAAATCGAACCAGGCGCATACGATAAACTTGACAAAGAAATGAGGAGAAAGTATTGCGCGGGCATTATGAGTGACCTCTATACGTTGATAGGAGAGCACAAAAGGAAACCGTCAAGTCTTCGTGCGATTGCGACTATGTACAATGTTCCATACGACCACTTGTATGATATCTGGAGAGGCAGAGCTTGTAACCCGTACTTAACCGTCCATAGACCCGCCTGTGTTCAAAATTTGCGTTAATCCTTTTCTATAACGATTTTGCGGATCCTCTTCGTAGTCAATTATAAATGGCGAGAATTTTTCATTTGTTGCGTCTTGATAAAGTCTAAGTAGTGTTTCTTTGTCGATACCTAGTCCTCCCTCACTCAGTATCATATTAATTTCGCGGTGGCCCGATAATTTCAGGAGAACAAGATAACTGCAATTGTTACGTATTATTTTTGGAATAGCAAAGTACGACTGAGAAAGATATATGACAGAACAGTTAAGCTTTCTTGCACGTATATAGTAGTTCTTTATTCTCTCTTGGTTCTTCTCAAGCACAAGATCGTCGAAGACTACTAAGTGGTTGAAATCTTTGTCCATCTTATCAAGTATAGGCGTACTATTGAGTCCTTCATGAATTTGAATGTCGTCACACTTTTTTTTTAAGAACCGGTAGAGAGGTTCGTCTTTGTTTCTTGTGATAATAGCAATGTCGTTAAAGGTTCCTTTTCCCCGACAAAACATACCGATGAGGTTTACTAAAAAATTAGTTTTGCCGCTGCCAGAGGGCGCGACGACGCACATACGAAATGGCAGCTTGAGACGGTGAATGTCAAAGTTTGGATTTTCGGCATCGTCGAGCATGTTCTTCGGTATTTTCTCGTAAATGTTTTCGATTGCGGAAGACTTTTCGCTTTTTTTGTTGTTCTCTTGAGGGGGAGACCCTTCTGCTTTTCCGCTCATCATTTTTGCGAGATAGTTTGTGTCCATTATAAACTAAATTAAGAAATAATTTCTGGAGATATTGTAATATGTTGACCCCGCAGTCTCCGTTCACTAATCAAGCGCCAATATTTCCAACGTCATCTAATGTGTTTAACACGACTAACTTTGTCGAAAAGCTGACACTAGCAGTGCCAATGGCAGCTCGTCGCCCCTTTGGAAATCGGCGAAGAGGTCCTGACTGGGACAGAAGAGGTAGAGCTCCCGACGGAAAACCTTAATGTAGTATATAATGGTGTGGTCACCAGAAACAGAAGATTTGCTAGAGCGGCTGCGCGTCAACTGCGTAAATTTAAGTGAGTATCATCGACTACGTTTTTATCATTTTAAAAGTTGGAACAAGTACTTTAGAATACCTATGCTACTTTTAGCTAGTGTGAATAGCACAGCCAGTGTGGGGCTACAACAAGCAGGAGTAGAGCAAGGAATAGTAAGTGGTATAACGTGTGTATTAGGCATGATAATGGGTATGATAACCGCAGTAGAGATGTATCTTGACATAAAGAGCAGCATGGACAAGGAGAGGTCACAGAGCAGAGAGTACTATACGCTTGCCACAGACATATATAGAATGCTGCGACTCCAGTCAGAAGAAAGAGGAGAGGAAGGTCTGTCATACTTAGGAAAAAAGTTTGGACAGTACACAAAACTAAAAGAGCAAAGCGACTTGATGAAACGCAAGATGAAGCATGACATGATGGCAAATATTCCTTCATCGACAAAGGAGCAAAGCCCGACACCTTCTGTGGAGGATTTAGAGGAGGAGATATACGGCAAATTCAAAAAAACCTACTCTATGTTTTTCGGTCGCTCTAAGCATAACAAGAACGAGCTATATATAGAAACAGGAGACATATCACCTGCAGGAGGAAAGGACATCGAGCATGGTCTATCGGCTGAGCTCAGCTCTGGTTAACTGCTAGATAGATACAATAACTAGAACCCAACCAGACACGCTCGGCAAATATGCAGGTTCGGTTCTCACGAGGCTGTCCCCTTAACATTATTTTTTTAAAACGAAGTTAAGAAAATCTTTAGCTATTTTATAATGCTTTCGAACGTAGATCTTGAAGGGCTCGCTGAGCGCATGGACATACCATTGGAGTTTGTTGGATTTAAAGACGACCTACCGCGGACAATAAAGCCAAACCGTTATTATATAATTAACTT
>Ga0181420_1000301_pt1 | contig 20236 bp, 37 predicted proteins | sample 43SPOviralmetaG_FD_130145 | JGI IMG/M metagenome (GOLD analysis project Ga0181420, IMG submission 130145) | Marine viral communities from the oligotrophic San Pedro Time Series (SPOT) site, San Pedro Channel, CA, USA - 43 SPOT_SRF_2013-05-22 | ecosystem: Environmental > Aquatic > Marine > Strait... | reverse complement strand
TGTCTTTGTTCTGATGGTACGTATAGCGTAAATTGTTGTGATGGTTCACACCAAGCACAAGGAATAGGGGCAACAAGAGGTTTAGGCGTTTTACTTTTAGAGGCTGGTGGAAATTTAATACAAGAAAATAATAATAATATAAAACTTTAATAATGAGTAAAAGAATATCAGAATTAACTGCAACAACAGATTTAAATAATGTTGATGAATTTGCAGTTGTGCAAAGTAGCGAAACAAAAAAAGTTTCATTTGCAAATTTACAAAAAGAAATAGTAAACTATTTAGTTCCTTATAGCCTACCTGTTCAAAGTAATGTTAACCAAGATTTGAATAATAGTATTTATGCAAATGTAGAAATATTTGTATTGTCTTATTCTGGCCCGCAAGGAGAAATGAATATAACTTTACCTGATGCGACAGATGCAAATAATATAAATAGAGTAATAAGATTTATTTCTAATACTACATTTGTAACAAACACAAGAGCGCGTTTAACACCATTTGGAACTCAAACAATAGACGGTTCAACAAACTATTATGAAATAAATAAAGAGTATGAAGGTGTGACTCTGTGGAGTGATGGAACAGAGTGGTTTATTATACAGAAAAAAGCATAATAAAAAAAATATTTTAAAAACACATAACACTTAACGTTTTTTTTTACATTAAGTATATAATATGATAATTATGAAAGCAAACGATATATTAAACAAAATAAAAAATATTGTTGGTGTGGAACTTTCAGAAGAAAAAATAGAATTAGCCGAAATTACACTTGAAAATGGTACTGTACTTATTGCAGAATCTTTTGAGGCAGGTAAATCAATATTCATTAAAACAGAAGAAGAAGAAATTGCGCTTCCTATTGGTGAATATGAATTAGAAGATGGCAAAATTCTTGTAGTTACTGAAGAAGGTCTAATCGATAGTATTAAAGAAGCAGCTAAAGAAGAAGAAGTTGCAGAAGAAGAACTTTCGGAAGAATCAGTTACAGAAGAAGTTGAAACTGAATTAGAAGAAGAAGAAGAAATGAAATATGTTACTAAAGAAGAATTTTCTTTGGCTATGAATGAGCTTAAAGAAATGATTGAAAAAATGGGTAACAAAGAAGAAAAAGAAGAATTAACAAAAGAAGCAGAACAAGTTGAAATGTCTGCTGAACCTATAAAACACAATCCAGAAGAAAAGAAACAAAAAACAAATTTTAAAATTGGTGGTAATAGAACAACAACCACTATGGATACAGTTTATGGTAAAATTTTTAACAATAATTAAATAAAAAAAAATGGCAACAACAACAAGTATAGGAACTTCATATGCAGGTGAATTTGCAGGAAAATATATTTCTGCGGCACTTTTGAGTGGTTCAACAATTGAAAACGGTTTAATCACCGTAAAACCAAATGTAAAATACAAAGAGGTTTTAAAGAAAGTAGCAACTGATGCTAACATTATTAAAGATGCAACTTGTGATTTTGGTGCAACTGGAACAGTTACTTTAACTGAAAGAATCCTACAACCAGAAGAATTTCAAGTAAATCTTGAGTTTTGTAAAAAAGATTTTAGAAGTGATTGGGAAGCAATTCAAATGGGTTATTCCGCATTTGATAATATGCCTCCAAAATTTTCTGATTTCATTATTGGACACGCTGCTGGATTAGTAGCTGAAAAAACTGAAAACAACATTTGGGCTGGTCAAACAGGAAACGCTGGAGAATTTGACGGTTTCTATTATTTAGCAACTGCTGGAGGTTCTGGTTGTGTATCAGTAGCTGGTTCACCTTTAACTGCTTCTAATATCATTGACGAAATGGGTAAAGTGGTAGATGCTATTCCAAGTGGAGTTTATGGAAAAGAAGATTTACATATTTATGTATCAAGAAAAGCGGCTAAATTATATGTTAGAGCTTTAGGTGGATTTGGTGCTAACGGTTTAGGAGCTGCTGGTGTTAATGCACAAGGCACTCAATGGTGGAATAATGGAGCACTTTCTTATGACGGTGTTAAAGTTGTTATTGGCGCTGGTTTACCAGATGATTCAATGATGGCTGCTCAAAAATCTAACTTATACTTTGGTACTGGTTTATTAAGCGATCAAAACGAAGTTAAACTAATCGATATGGGAGACCTTGATGGTTCACAAAATGTAAGATTAGTAATGAGATTTACTGCTGGTGTTCAAATGGGAATTACATCAGACGTAGTTATCTACGCTTAATAATATTAATTAATAATGGAGCGTTGAAATGCGCTCCTTTTAAAACTTAAACAAGATGGCGTGCGATTTAACAAAAGGTAGAAAAATAAACTGCAAGGATGTTGTTGGTGGTATTGTTAGAGCTTGGTTTGTAGATTTCGGAGATTTAGGAACTGTAACAGAAACTGCTGACGAAATAACAGATGTTTCAGGAACTTTTAATGCTTATCAATATGACTTGAAAGGCACAAACAGTTTAGAACAAGCTATTACTTCATCAAGAGAAAATGGAACTACATTTTTTGAACAAACAATAACTTTAACTTTACCAAAATTAACAAAAGAAGATAACAAGGAATTGAAGCTAATGGCTTACGGTAGACCACATATAGTAATTGAAGATAGAAATTCTAACTTTATGCTTTGCGGTTTACAACACGGATGTGAAGTGACTGGAGGCTCAATTGCTTCTGGAACTGCATTTGCTGATATGAGCGGATATTCTTTAACTTTAGCTGCTTCTGAATTGAAGCCTGCTAACTTTATAGCTGGTGGTAACTCTGGAAATCCTTTCGCGGGATGTTCTTCGGCTACTCCAACAGTAATAGAAGGTACAAACAGTTAAAAAAAATACTCAATTAATAGTTGTGTAATTCATAATATAGTTGGTTTGAGGGGAGGAAGTAGTTAGCCTCCCCTTTTTTTATTTTAAGATAATGCAGATATTAACGAAAAGCGGAACAAGATTAATTAATTTTATACCAAGAGAAACAATCGATGGTGCTAAAGTTTATAAGCTTGTAATAAAATCCGAAGGACAAAACAAAATTATTTTAACTGATGAAGCAGCAACATTTGTACAATTAGATTATTTTTACACTTATTCAACTACACAAGCTTTGACAGAAAATAATTACTATACTATTACAATTACAAATACTACTGATAATATTATTATATTTAAAGATAAAATGTATTGTAGCAATCAAACTTTAAGCGACTATCAAATAAGTAATGGTGTTTATATAGAGCAAAGCACAGGAGATAACCAATTTATATATTATAATGGATAATTTACATTTAATACAATTAAGCGAGTACGAGCGTCCAACTATTACAGAAGAGCGTAACAGAAACTGGGTAGGCATAGGAGATAACAACGACTACTACCAAAGTTTGATTGATGCTTATATGGATAGCACAACTAACAATGCAGTTATTAATGGTGTTGTTAATCTTATTTATGGCAAAGGAATTGATGCAACAGATTCAAGTAAAAAGCCAGAGCAATATGCTCAAATGAAAAGTTTATTAAAACCAAAAGATTTAAGGTGTGTTTGTCAAGATTTGAAAATATTAGGTGAAGCATCTTTTCAAATAACTTATAATAAAAATAAAATTTCAGCAATTACTTATTTTCCAAGAGAAACTTTAAGAGCTGAAAAAATGGATGAAAAGGGTAACATTAACAATTATTACTATGCGCCTGATTGGACAAAAGTTACAAAAAACACAAAGCTAACAAAGTTTCCTGTTTTTGGTAGTGGCGCGCAAAATGAAATATATATTGTAAAAAGAAGCTTAACTGGATTTTATTATTATTCACCAGCTGACTATCAAACATCTTACGCAATATTGGAAAAAGAAATTGCAGACTATTTAATAAATGATACCGTCAATGGTTTCAGTGGAACTAAAGTGGTGAACTTTAATAATGGTGTTCCAGATAGAGAAAAACAATTACAGATTAAAAGTGATGTATTAAACAAGCTAACTGGAAGCTATGGTGAAAAGGTGATAGTTGCTTTTAACAACAATGCAGAAAGTAAGACAACTGTTGAAGATATTCCATTAAATGATGCACCAGCACACTATCAATATTTGAGTGGAGAGTGTCAAACAAAAATATTAGTAACGCATCGAGTTACTTCACCATTATTAATTGGATTAGGTTCTGCAAATGGCTTTTCAAGTAATGCAGATGAGATTAAGAACGCTACACTTTTATTTGATAATATTGTTATTAAGCCTTACCAACATTTAATTATTGATGCGCTTGATGAAATCTTTGCTTACAATAATATTTCATTAAACTTATATTTCAAAACTCTTGAGCCTTTAGAGTTTATGGATTTAGATGACGTAGTAAGCGAAGAACAAAGAGAAGAAGAAACAGGGGTAAAAGAAGAAGGAACAGAGCTTGAAATAATGGCCTCTAAACAACTAAAAGATAAAGATAGTGATAAACTACTTCACGATGCATTACACTCTCTTAAAGGTGAGATAATGAACTCTGATGAAGTTGAAATGATTGATATTAGAGATGTTGACGAAGAAAACGAAAGTGAAGAAGATTGGGCAAATTCATTAATACAATTAAGTGAAACTGTTGATAGCAAAGAAGATGGATTTTCTATTTTAGATAAATCAATGTACAAAGTAAGATACAAATATGCTAAAGGCAGCAGCAGAAAAGGTGGTGAAAGTAGAGATTTTTGCAAAGAAATGATGGCAAGAACAAGACAAGGAATAGTATATAGACTAGAAGACATTGACAAAGCAAGTAGAGATATGAATTTTAGAGCTGCTAAATTACCTATGCACAACGGACAAAATTACGATTTATTTAAATTTAAAGGTGGCGTATATTGCAGACATAAATGGCAACAAATATTATATAAGATTAAGAAAGGAAAAGAAACAGGAAGTAAAGATTTAGACGATTATAAGAAAGCTAAAACAATTCCGAAGAGTTACGAACCTAAACCAAGAGGTAGAAAACAATCGGTTAAAGCGCCTGTAAATATGCCTAACAATGGTCACCATCCAAACTATAAAAAATGAGTAAAGCACTTTTCATAACAAGACAAGATATATCAGTTTTTACTGCCGCTAATGGTTCGATTGACAATGACAAGCTTTTACCATTTATAAACCAAGCGCAGAACATTCATATTCAGAATTATTTAGGAACTGATTTATACAATAAAATTCAAGCAGATATTGTTGCAAGTAGTTTAACAGGAAATTATTTAACTTTAGTTAATGACTATATAAAAGATATGCTTTTACACTGGTCAATGGTTGAATACTTGCCTTATGCGGGTATTAATATTGCTAATGGTGGAATATATACAAAGAATCCAGAAAATAGCACTGCATTAACTAAAGAGCACGTTGATAGTTTAATTGAAAGAAGCAGAACAACTGCTCAATTTTATACAAATAGATTTATTGATTATATGAGTTTTAATCAAACTTTATTTCCAGAATACAATAGCAATAGTAATGATGATATTTCACCAGATACAACTGCAGATTTTGGAGGTTGGGTACTTTAAAAAATAGATTATGGCAGTTACAAATGGATGGGGACAAGGAGTAATTAACAACACTAATGGTTTTGGTAAATTAGCAACTAATAACATTGGTGCTGGTTCTATATATGAAAATAGTCATAGTGGTGATACTGCTTTAATTGGAACAAGTGCTGCTTTTAGTTATTCAGCGGCTTCATTTACACAAGCTGACTCAAATCCAACACCAACTATTACTGGAACTACTGGAGGCACATTTAGCGGCACAAGTGGATTAGTATTTGTTAGTACTTCAACTGGTGAAATTGATTTGAGTGCTTCTACTATTGCAGCACACGTTGTAACCTATACAGTTGGTGGTGTTAGTTCAACTTTTAATTTATCTGTGGTAAGTGCGCCTTATGCTTCAACTTCTTCGTTTTCTTTTGATGGGGTGAATGACTATTTTGATGCTGGCAACACAAATTCACATTCAACAATTAGTGTTTCTTTATGGTTTAAAGCAACCACTGCTGCAACTTATGAAAGAATAATACAAAAGGGGAATAATTCAGGAGGAGCTACAATTGGTTATGGGATAGCTTTTTCGTCTTCAAGTGATAAAATAGAGGCTTGGTATAGAGTAGGAACAACTCAATATGCAAGTAAATCTACTACTACAATAAATACAGGAAGTTGGTATAACGTAATTTTTACTTACAATAATGATAGTGTTGCTCCAAAACTTTATATAAATGGAGTATTAGAACCTACTTTATCTGGTACAAGCGGGAGCTTTGGCTCTTCAAGTGATGATTTAAATATTGGAAGAAAAGCAGGCGCAATTGCTGCTTTATTTAATGGCTTGATTGATGAGGTTTCTATTTGGGATTCAGCTTTGAGCAGCGCAGCAATTACAGAGATTTACAACAGTGGAGCACCAAATGATTTAACAAGTTTAACTAATGCAAGCTCTAGTAATCTAGTAGCTTGGTATAAAATGGGAGAGTAAATGAGTACAGAATTTTACAATAGAAACTGGAGGATGCCTAAAAGCAGCAACTCAAATAAAGTATCTAATTACAGTATGAGCTTTGACGGGAGTTCTGAAAGAATAGTCATTCCTTATAGCGATATATTTAATCAATCAGTATACAGTATTAGTTTATGGATTAAAAACAGCTCTAATAGTACAGGAGGTGATAAAGGTATTTTATGTGCTGATAGCGGAACAAGAGGGTTTGTAGTACTTCAAAACAATCAGACATTAAAATTCAACCCTAATATATCAGGCGGTGGTACTCAAGTAAATACTTCAAATTTCTTTAACACTACTGATACTTGGATTCATTGTGTTATTACTTGTGATGGAACAGATTTAATTGTGTATAAAAATGGTTCAAGTTTTAATACTGATTTAGGAGGAACATACACTTTAAACGCTAATACTAATGATTTAACAATAGGAGATAATCAATTTGGAGCTGGTAGAGAATTTAACGGCAAAATAGACCACGTTTCAATCTTTGATTATGCACTTTCAGCTTCACAAATAACATCTTTATATGGTAACTCAACTAATGGAGTTGGTAATCCAATGAGTTTAAGTGCAAAGCCTAAAGCGTTTTATCCAATTGGTGATTATGCAGCGTTTAACGGTACAGATTATTTAGTGCCGAATTTAGCTGATGAGAATATTTACTCAAGGTATGCCTTAAATTTCGATGGAGTTTCGGATTATGCTACTTCTGATAGTGTACCAGCACAATTAAACACTGTTAGTCTTTCTATTTGGGTTAAAAGAGATGGTAGTCAACTAACTGCTGCTGGTGTTTTTGGTGTTAGAAATACTGGTGTCAGTAGTGGAAATTTTGGAGTTTGCTGGGATTTAGCACTTTATAGTAATAAAATTACTTGGAGAATAGGAGACACTGGCTACAATACAGTACAACAAAGCACTGCACTTACTGACAACACTTGGACTCACGTTGTGGGAGTTGCTGATGGATTAAATATGTTTTTATATATCAACGGTGTTAAAGAAACAAATACTAATACATATACAACTCCAATAGAAACACCAACTAACAAAATATTTATAGGAGCTCAAGGTGACGCTCCTGCTGATTTTGAGTTTAAAGGCTCTCTTTCAAACGCATCAGTGTTTAATACTGGATTATCACAAGCACAAGTTACAGAAATTTATAATCAAGGTAAACCCTCAAATCTAAATTCATTTTCAGCTTATTCAAATTTAGTCACTTGGTATCAGTTAGGGGAGAATATGAGTTATGATTCTAATGTATGGACTATACTAGATGAGAAAGGAACTAACAACGCAACAGGTCAAAATTTATCACCAGCAGAAAGCGCAATAGTAAACGGTGTTGGTACGTCTGGGAATGGTTTAAGTGATGGAATGGGTGCAGATGAAAATATAATAGGAGACGCTCCTTATAGTACAGCAAATGCAATTAGTTACTCAATGGGCGTTGATGCAAAAAGCACTTCAGTACCGAGTTAATAATATTAAATAAATAAAAAAATGAGACAATACGCAGTAATAGAATTAACAGAAACAGATAAGGTAATCTTTTCTCAAGTTAATCAAAGCAGTGCACAAACAATGCGACGTAATTTAGCTAACACTCAAGGTTTACTTTCGTGGAGTGTAACACCTTCATTTATTACAAATGGTAGTTTACCTATTGTTGGAAGTGTTATGAGTCACGAAGAGGCTCTAGCTTTAATGGCTAGTAGTGAGTGGAGCGAACCTATGCCAGAATGAGATTAATTAAAATTAAAAAAAAGAGAAAAGGAAGACATAGCAAAAATGCTTCTTTAATTAAGAATAGTAAGAACTACAAAAAACCCTATGCAAAACAAGGGCGTTAAAATATTAAATAAAATGGAAAGTGAATCGTTGCTAATGATAGTTTCTTCTTTAGTTGCTGCATTAGGTATTAAGGAAATTTGGCAAATAATAAAACAAAAGATTGATATTAATGCTAAAAAAGAAGAACGAGTTGATAATGTATTCACAGACCAAATAGAACAACTTACTAAAAAGATTGGCGAACTTGAAAATAAAATTGATGAATTGATTACAGAAAACACACACTTAAAAGTTAAGATTGTTAAAATGGAATCAAGATTAATTGCAACTGCTAAAAAAAGAACTTCAACTAAAAGATACAAAGATGAGGGAAATTAAAGAAATACACATTCATTGTTCTGCAACAAGAGAAGGACAAGCAATAACTGCTGATACAATTAGAAGATGGCATTTAGATAGAGGCTGGAGCGACATTGGATATCATTATGTGATAGGACATCAACAAATAGAATTTGGTAGACCATTAAAAAGGATTCCAGCATCGGCAAGAGGACATAATTCTAATGCTGCGGCTATATGTTACATTGGTGGTTTAGATAGTAATGGCAAAGCTAAAGATACAAGAACACCAAGACAAAAGGAGTTATTAATTAAGATGATTAAACAACTTAAACATATTTATCCAGATGCTAAAATTTACGGTCACAGAGATTTATCGCCAGATAAAAACAAAGATGGTAAAATTGATGAGTTTGAATTTATGAAACAGTGTCCTTGTTTTGATGCCGAAGCAGAGTATTTAGAATTTCAACCAAAAGGATTTAAACCAAAAAGCGCAGCTGGTCAAAAAGCTAAAAAGAAAAAAGATGAATAAGCAGACTAATTTAGAAGACTTAATAAAGAAAATGGAAAAGTTGCCAGTTCCAGAAAGAACTTGTAATATTGATGACGAAAATTGCGAAAGTTGTTCAGGATGAAAAAATTAAAAGAAACTAAAATTGGTAAATTACTTAAAAGTAAAGCACCTAAAGTTTTTGAAATAGCAAAAGATTTATTACCAGACAAAGGTATTCTTGGTGTGGTTAAAAACCTTATCGACACAGAACCAGATTTGACAAGTGAAGAAAAAGCACAATTACATAAAGAAATTATTGAAGCCTATAAATTAGAAGTTGAGGATAGAGATTCAGCAAGGAAAAGAGAAATTGAAGTAGCTAAAGTTAAGAAGTTCGATTTAATGTTTACTTTAACTGGACTTGTAGGTTTAGGAACATTTGTTTTTTTAGTTTATACAATAGTATATATTACTATTCCAGAACATAACGAAAAAACATTTTATACTTTAATCGGTTTGTGTGAAGGAATCGTTTTAAGTATCTTTAGTTTCTACTTTGGTTCATCAATGAAAAAAAATTAATATACACTTTTTAGTGGATAAAGACAAACATCATAGTAAGCGTTACAAAGAATCGAACGCAAAAAATCCGAGATATAGATTAAAGCCAGATGAAGCTGATATTATAAAACAATTCAGAAGAGCTAAACAAGAATGCGAAAATGAAGATTTAGACCCAGAAACTTTGCACAGTGGATGGATTAAAAACAAAAATGCAAGTTTATATTTTAAGCAACCTAAAAAAGAAGAACAAGATTTAAAAAAGTTATGCGAAAATTTAATAAAAGATTTACAAGAATATTCACCACGATACACAAAGATAAAGCACCGAAAGAAAATAGATGGTCATTTGTTCTTTTGTTGCCCAAGTGATTTGCACATTGGTAAGCTTTGTAAGAGCTTTGTGAGTGGTGCTGAATACAACACACAGATTGCGGTAATTAGAGCTTTAGAAGGCGTAAGAGGATGTATTGATAAAGCAAAAGGATTTCATATTGATGAGGTTGTTTTCTTATTGTCTGGTGATTTATTACACGTAGATAGTTTGAAGAACACCACAACCGCAGGAACTCCACAAGATACAGATGGTTTATTCAGTGATAATTTTATGATTGCAAAGCGTTTAATGGTAGAAATTATCGAAATGTTAATGCAGTTAGCAAATGTTAAAATTCTTTTTACTGCTGGAAATCACGACCACGTTACAGGTTTTTTAATGGCTCAAGTATTACAGGCGCATTTTAGATTAAGTAAAAATGTTTCTTTTGATATTGATTTAACAATGCGTAAATATCATAAATATTATAATAATTTAATTGGTTCTTGTCACGGTGATAAAATCAAGTGGGATTTACTACCAATGCTAATGGCAGATGAATGTAAGCATTGGAGCAATACTAAATATAGATATATGTTTACGCAGCACGTTCACCATAAGGTAAGCAATAAGGATATGATAGGTTGCACAATAGAAAGTTTAAGAAGCCCTTCAGAAGCAGATGCTTGGCACCATAAAAGCGGCTACCAATCTAGCAATAACAAAGCAATAGAAAGCTTTATATTTCATAAGCAATTTGGACAAGTTGCAAGAATAACACATTTATTTTAAGATATAAGTATATTTTTTTTGTGTGTTTTGTAATTTGTATTATATTTATATATATATTTACAAACATAAACTTAAAGAATTATGAATAACGATAAAGCAGATACACAAGAAAACAATAACTTTTTAGAAGATTTATTTAATAAAATAGATGCAGAAAGATTTTATAATAAAATTAAAAACAAATAAAATGAATAGAGAAATAAAATATACAACAAGAACCTTTTACGTAAAGGCAGAAAAAATAGATACACTTGTAGAATTTCAAGAGAAATGCAGAAACAATGGCAGACGTTCTTACAGTGAAGTATTAGTTGAATTAATGGAAAACTATAATAAACTTAATTAATGATGCAATCCAATATATATTATAATTCACACAATGACTATTTAGAACACTGGGAGCGACACGAAAGGCACAACTTTTTAGCTCAAAGATTATTAAATATAATTATCCAAGCTAATTGGAATAAAAGAGTTATATGCAATCCAAACTTTCATTTAATGATAAATGATTTAGAAATACATAAAAACAGGTTTGGAAGGTATATGGCAATAGTTGATACAATTGCAAAAGAAATGCAGCAATTAAATATTAACTACGATAAACAAAGAATAAATAAAATACAAACTATATTAACTAAAATACAAAACTATGAAAATTAAAGAAATAGCACAAAAATACAATTTAACTAAAGATGATTTTTGGGAACTTAAAAGAGGCGCACGCTCAATGTGGATTATTACACACGATGCTTGCGAAAAGATAGCAGCAAAAGAAAACATTCAATTTGGCGCACCTACAATATATAGAGATAGCAATAAAGATGTAGCTATTGTTGGAGATGCTAAACGTGGTAATAAAATCATTTGGTCAACAGGCGAAGCTTCACCAGAAAATTGTAAAGCTCCTTATCCTTATGCAATGGCTGAAAAGCGTTTAAAAGATAGATTAACACTCAAATTAATTAATGCTTATGAATATGGTATTTATTCAGATGTTGAAGCAGATAACTTTAAAAAGCAATAATTATGACAATATTTGACCATATAGAAAACATAAAAAACCAATGCGAATTTTTATTAAAAGAATTAGAAAAAGAAAAATCTGTGTTTGATTATTGGTTAGAAGATTATAATAAATTTGAAAACAACGAAAACAACTAATTATGAAAAAGAATAGTTTAAGTTATAGCGCACTATCTCAATTCAAAAAATCTCCAAACCATTTATTAGCCTATTGGAACAAAGAAATGAAAACAACTGATGCAATGCAGTTTGGTTCTTTAGTTCACAAGTTATTACTACAACCAGAAAGTTTTGGTGATGATTTTGCAGTTTTTGAAGGTGCAAGACGTGCAGGCAAAGCTTGGCAAGAATTTAGCGAAACCAACCAAGATAAAACAATTATTAAACAATCTGAACTTGACGCAGCAAATAATATATTAAATAATGCTATGCAGCACGAGGTTGTTAAAACAATGTTAGCTAATGCTACTGATAAAGAAGTAAAGCTTACTTGGAAACACAAAGGAGTTGATTTCAAAGGATTTGCTGATATGATTACAACTTTTGAAGGTAAACAATGTGTTGTTGATATTAAGACAACTAATGATGCTGGAAATAGATTTTATAGAGATTTATACTACAATGACTATAAAATGCAATTAGCAATGTATCAAGAACAATTTAGCAAAGAATGTGATGCCTATATAATAGCTATTGAAACTACAAGTCCATTTAATGTACAAGTATATAAATTAGATGAAAGTTTATTGTTTAAAGGCTGGATGGATTACGACCATTATACACAAAAGTTTACTGAATGGAATGGTAAGCCTCAAGGATATAGTAATTCAATTATTGAAGTCGCAACAGAAATTGAAGAAATAATATAAACCAATAAAAACAAACAACAATGAGTATATACAACCAAATTTTTGACTCTTATAGAATAGAGCAAAAAAAGATAAAAGATGCCGTTGAACTATTAGAAAAAAATAGTTATATAGTAATGACAAAAGAAGATTATTCTAAACTAAACAACAAATAATATGAAAAAGACAACAACAGACAACGAACTAAAAAGAGGAGTTTTTAAGCCTTACTATTTAATTAGTGATTTAAAACGGGCTAAAGTAAATAGAGATTTATATAATTCACACGCTGAAAATTTTAAACATAAATTGAAAGCTAATGACTGGTTAAGTCCAGTAATAATTTCTAACAAAGGTGATGTAATTGAAGGACACCACAGAATAGAATCAGCAAAGTTACTAGGTCAATCAACAGTGCCAGCTTATATAGTTAGCTGGGTTAATACTAGTGTAGAAAAAGAACACTTAAACTGTATTATAAGTCTTAATAATGGAAATAGAGCTTGGCATACTTTGGACTATTTAAAAGCCTTTGCTAGGGAAAATGAAGAATATAAAATAGTATATAATTCATATAAAGCTAATTCAAATAACATTTCTGTTGGCAATATAGTAAACTGTTATTTTGGGTGTGGTAATAAAGTATTCAAAAAAGGTAAATCAAAAATAATAAATAAATTATTTGCTGAATATTTAGTAAATAAATTTTCTTATTTAAATAAAGAATATGGTAAAAATATAATAGCTGCATATTGTGTTAGAGAGTTAGTTAAGGTAGCATATACTAAAGCAAAGCAAGATAAAAAAACAGTTAATTTTTTATTTAAAAAGTATGAAGAGATGGCTAAAAGTAATCATCCATCAATAACTTCAATTACTAAATTTAAACCAATAATGGAATTATACTTAAATGAGTATAATATGATAATAACGAATAATTAAATAACCAATAAAAACAAATAACAATGAATAAAGAAGAAACAATATACTGTGGAAGCGGTAAAGTAATGAATGACAAATGGCTAAAAGTAACCATCAATCCTTCAAAGATAGCTGAATATATACAAGAGTATAATAACAACAAGTTTGTAAAACTTAACATTAATATCAAACCAGAAGCTGACCAGTATGGTAAAGATGTAAGTATTAGTGTTGATACTTGGAAGCCAGAAGAAAAAGCAGTCAAACAAGCTGCAAGTAGTGTTTCAGATGATTTACCCTTTTAGAGTTAATTATATAATTAATGAATTTAAAAAAAACGGTATAATTTTTATAAATGAAAGCACAATATAAATATGACCATATGCTTGGGGATAAGGAAAAAAACCTTATCTCCATCCTTTTAAACAAAGGAAAAACAATTGAATATATTTCAAACCGTTTTGGATTATCAAAAAAGTTTATAAGAACTAATTTATGTAATCCAGATAGAGTACACTCTATTTGTCTTGGTAGTAAAAAAATTGCTTATAATGATGACGAAATGCAATATGGTGAATTAGAACTTAATTATAGTTTTGATGAACTAAACAATAACGAAATAGAAGCATATAATAATTATGAATTAAAAACTAAATCTAATAATGACTGAAACTGAAAAAACTATATTAACAATTGATTGGTTAAATAAAAAATATAATTTATTAATTAAAAAAACATCTGGTCAATTTGATTTATGGGATGCGCAGGATGATGAAAGAATTATTGAATTTAAGTTTAGAAATAAATACTACAAAGAAAAATATATACAAGTAGATAAATTTTATTCTTTATTAATGGCTGCTGAATACTATAATAAAAAAGCTTATTATATAGTAGTTGATAATGAAGTTAGAATATTTAATTTAAATAAATTGAAAGATAAATTAATTAAATCTATAATCACAATTAAAAATTCACCATACAGTACAGAATTTAATAAAACTAAAAAAATTAATAAATATTTTTATATTTTAAACGAATCAAACCAATCAAACTAATTATGAAAGAATTACCATACTTTAAATTTTACCCCAATCAATGGCTTACAGGAACAATCAGCTTTTTAGATTATGAGCAACAAGGTGCATTTATGAAAGTTTGCTGCTATTACTGGAGCAAAGAATGTAAAGTTCCATTTGAACAATACAAATCAATTATACCTGATTATTATAGAAGCTTAATACATTTTGGAATTGTAAAACAAAAAGGCAAAAATATAGTTATTGATTGGCTTGATGAACAATTAAAAGAAAGAAAAGTTGCTCATAAAAAAAGAGTAACTGCAGGAAGAAAAGGAGGCAAGCAAAGCTCAAGCAATGCTCAAGCATTAAGAAAAGATAAAATAAGAAAAGATAAATATGAGAATGACAATCTTTTAAAAGTATCTCCAGAACTTCAAAAACTGCTTGACGAATGATATTAGAAGACAAGGCAACAATACCATATTTAAAAGCTTTTAAGCAGGGCAAAATAAAAAAAGGTATTGGCATAGGTTGTAATCTGGATGACTACTTCTTATACAAGAAAGGAAACTTTAATATGTTTTTAGGTTTAGATAATGTAGGTAAAACAAATTTTATATTATGGTATTTAACTGCATTAAGTAAATTACATAAAAAGAAATGGTGCATCTGGTCTGGCGAAAACAACGCTGGACAATTGAAAAGAGATATAATACAAATGTGGACAGGTGAAACAATTAAAGACTTAAACGAATATTTATTTTATCACGATGAAATAAGTAAGTATTTTAAATTTATAGATAATAAAAAACTTTACAATCATAAAGAACTATTAAAGATATTTGAAGAAGAAGATTGCGATGGATGTTTAATTGACCCTTACACAGGAATTAACCACGATAGAAGAATTTCACAATTTGAAAGGAATTATCAAGTATGTAATGATGTTAGAGAGTTCTGCAACAAAACAGGTAAAACTATGTTTATAGCAATGCATCCACAAACAGAAGCAGCACGAAGAGTATATCCGCCAGACCATACTTTAAATGGACATATACAACCGCCAAGAAAAGCAGATTGTGAAGGTGGGCAAGTTTTCCCGAATCGCGTGGATAATTTTATTTGTTTGCACCGCTTGATTTCACACGACAAACTATGGATGATGACAGAAGTTCACGTTTATAAAATAAAAGACAAGGAGACTGGAGGAAAACCAACAATGCTTGGTGAACCATTAAGATTTGATTATAACGGAGGTTTAGGTTTTACAATTGGAGGAATTAACGTATTAAAATAAAAACAATGAAAATATTAAATTTATATGCTTGTTTAGGTGGCAACCGCTACAAATGGAATGAAGTTAAAAACGATATAGAAGTGACAGCCGTAGAGTTAGACCCAGAAGCTGCTAGACTATATAAAGAGCGATTTCCTAATGATAAGGTGATAGTAGCAGACGCTCACCAATATTTATTAGACCACTACAAAGAGTTTGATTTTATTTGGAGTTCACCTCCTTGTCCAACGCACAGTAAGGTTAGAATTAGTCAAAAAAACACTAATAGTTTTATTCCTAAATATCCTGATATGAAACTTTATGAAGAAATATTGTTTCTTGATAATCATTTTGAAGGTAAATATGTTGTAGAAAATGTTATACCTTATTATAATCCACTTATACCATCTCAAAAAAGACATAGACACTTATATTGGACTAACTTTTTATTACCTAATATTTTAAGTAATAGAAAACAACCTCAAATAAGTAATGGTGTAAACGAAGTAAAAAAATTATGTAAGTTTCATAATTATGATTTTTATAAATACAAAGGAAAACAACCTAAAAATAAAATGGCAAGAAACCTTGTAGACTATGAAGCTGGTAAAACTATTTTTGAAACTGCTTTAGGAATTATTAAAAAACAAAATATAAAGCAAAGCGAATTATTTTAAAATAAAAACAATGAAATATAAATATGAAAATATAGACAAGTTTATGGAATATAAAACTTGGAGCGATAAACAAAAGATAGATAAATTATTACATATAGATTCTAACTTATATGCTAATCTTGGAACTGATTCAACTAAAGAAGAAAAAGAAGAAGTAAAAAGAAGAAGTTTAATAATATATAGATTAATAAAAACATTAGATAAAAAGCTTGGTGATGAATTTCTTTACTCTGAAAATTTAAAAAGATGAATGATTTAGATTATACAATAACAAAAAACAAATTAGAAATATTGCTTTTAAAGGCTCAAGAAGGTTTAAAAGTAGGTAGGGTAACACAAAGTAAATTGGATGCCGTAGAAACGCTGCAAAGTAGCTTAAAATTGATTATACAGTTAAGAAGTATAATTGATGAGGTTAATAAAAAAAATACTTTAGTAGCTTTGCAAAATGTAAAAGCATATAAAGAAACTGCTGAACTTAAAAATAAATTAACTAATTTTAAAAAATGAATAAGATATTTTACTTAATGCTATTGTCTCACATACTATGCTTTATTGCTGGATGTTGCTTTGTTTTATTATTTAAAACATTTATAGATGATAAAAACGAACAAAATGAAAAAAAGAACAATGAATGAATATAGACAAACAAAGGACACTGTTTATACTAATCCTGATACTCCTGTCGAAAATAGCATTAATTATTTGTGTGCTTTATATTCTAACGACGCAGAACTCGGAAAAGAAATCAGAAAACACTTTCAAAAAAAACTATAATGTTGAACGCTAACCAAAAAGGAAAACGATTTGAATTAAGAATTGCAAAAGATTTAGCAAAGAAGTTCGACACCAATATAAGAAGAACACCAAACAGTGGTGGACTTTCTATAAAAGGTGATATACTAACTACAAGCGGAATACTATCTGAATATAGCTGGGAATGTAAGAACCAAGAAAAGCTAAACATCTGGAAGGCATTACATCAAAGCGAAGGAGATGCAGCAGGAACAAGAAAAACACCAGTTGTAGTATTCACAAAGAATTTTGAAAATGATTATGCTGCTTTAAGATATGATGATTTTGTAAACCTATTATTAGAGCTTAACGAATTGAGGAATGAAAACAAATGATGTTTTAAACATATTATATAAACATCAAGAAGAATGTATTTTAATTGCTTACAATTTAATGTATGATAAAGAAGAGTTTAATGTTGAAGATATTATACAAGAAATGTATTTAAGTATAGCACAACAAATTAAAAAAAATCAATTGCAAATAGAAGAAATTATTGTAAATGATAAACCGCATTTTGGAATAGTTAAAAAGACAATAGAGCAAATAATACAATTAGAAGCTAATATAAAAAACAAATATGCTAAAGATGAAAACTTTGAAATAGCAGACATAAAATCTAATAGAAGCGAAAACATAAAGTATTTAGAAGAAGACATAAATAATTTGATAAATGAATTTTATTGGTTTGATAGGAAGCTATTTAAATTATATATTAAAAGATTCAATAGTGTTCGCTCATTAGCTAAAGAAACAAAGCTTGGACACGTTACAGTATTTGAAGTAATTAATAAATGTAAAAAAAAAATAAAAAAAAGATTATATGAAAAGTAAAGGACTTGGAGATAGTATTGAAAAGATAACAAAAGCAACAGGAATCAAAGCAGCTACTGATTGGATATTTGATAAGCTCGGTAAAGATTGCGGATGTGATATAAGAAAAGAAAAGCTTAATAAATTATTTCCTTATAAACAAATAGAATGTTTGAATGAAGCTGAATATATGTTTCTAAAAGCTTTTTTTAAAGTAAATAAAATAATGCTATCAGCAAGCGAACAAACTGCATTACTTGAAATTCATAATAGAGTATTTAACGATACAAGAAAACCATCTACTTGTGGAAGCTGCGTAAAAGAATTATATAACACAATGAAAAGATTATTTAATGAATATGAACAAGAAACACAAGCTTAAAAAAGAAGCAGAAGAAAAGCTTTTAAAATACTTAAATGAGAATATAGAAATAAATATAAATACAGAACAAGAACATAATAAAAAAAATGAGTAAAGAGGATTTAATACCATATAAAAAAGGACAAAGCGGCAATCCAGCAGGAAGACCTAAAGGCAGTAAGAACAGAAGCACTATTGTAAAAGAAATATTATCGATATTAGTTAAAGGTGAAAACCCAATGACTGGTGAACAAGAATGGTTAAGCAATGAATATAGAATGACTGCATCAGTATTACTCAAAGCAATTGAAAAAGGAGATGTAAATGCTTACAATAGTTTGATGGATAGTGCTTATGGTAAGAACAAAGATACAGTTGATTTGAATACAAGCGAAACAGTTAACCACGATTTTAAAAAATTAATTAGTGGAATTAAGTTTAAGCAGTAAGTACAAAGTATTTGAAACATCTGATGCACGCTATTTCATTGTAACTGGTGGACGTGGTTCAGGTAAATCATTTGCTATTAATACACTATTGTTAATGCTTACTTATCAAGCTGGTCACACTGTGTTATTTACAAGATACACTTTGCGTGCTGCAAGTATTTCAATCATTCCAGAATTTATCGAAAAGTTAGAACTGCTAAATGTATCACAAGAATTTAAGGTAACTAAAGATGAAATAATAAATATCAATAACGGTAGTAAGATAATATTCAGAGGTATTAAAACCTCATCTGGAGACCAGACTGCAAATCTAAAATCATTGCAAGGAATTACTACCTGGGTAATGGATGAAGCAGAAGAACTAAACAACGAAGATATATTTGATAAGATTGATTTATCAGTTAGAAACAAAGCTCAAGATAATAGAATTATATTAATATTAAACCCAACTACTAAAGAACATTTTATATATCAACGTTGGTTTGAATCAAGAGGCATCGAAGCAGGTTCAAACATAACTAAAGATGATACTACCTATATACATACAACCTATTTAGATAATATAGAAAACCTATCACCAAGCTACATTAAGCAAATAGAAACAATGAAAGCAAGAAGACCAGAACGTTATAAGCATACAATACTTGGTTCGTGGTTAGATAAAGCAGAAGGTGTTATATTTAGTAATTGGAGCATCGGAGAATTTAAGCAAGTAGGTAAAATAGTATTTGGACAAGACTACGGATTTTCTGCAGATGCTTCAACGCTTGTAAAAACAAGTATAGATAAACAAAATAAAATTATATATGTTCAACTATGTTTCTATCAACCTAAACTAACTACAAGCGAAATATCAGTATTAAATAAAAAGTTTGCTGCTAACAATTTAATTGTAGGTGATTCAGCAGAACCAAGACTAATAAATGAATTGAGCAGAGATTGTAATATAGTACCTGCAATAAAAGGACAAGGTTCTATTACATTTGGTATAAGCTTACTACAAGATTATGATTTAATAATAACAGAAGATAGCACAGATTTAATTAAAGAGCTTAATAATTATTGTTGGTTAGAAAAGAAATCACAAACGCCAGTTGACAATTTTAACCACGCTATTGATGCTTTAAGATATGCAGTAAGTTATCAATTACAAAATCCAAATTTAGGTGAATATCATTTTTATTAAAAAGCTCATTTAACAGAGGAAGCAATGCT
>Ga0181420_1000298_pt1 | contig 20352 bp, 23 predicted proteins | sample 43SPOviralmetaG_FD_130145 | JGI IMG/M metagenome (GOLD analysis project Ga0181420, IMG submission 130145) | Marine viral communities from the oligotrophic San Pedro Time Series (SPOT) site, San Pedro Channel, CA, USA - 43 SPOT_SRF_2013-05-22 | ecosystem: Environmental > Aquatic > Marine > Strait... | reverse complement strand
CAATTTTATTTCTACTGTCCACTTTCATTCCACTCTTGAGCGTTGTTCGATGCGAGTTCCATTCCAGCTTCTGTATCCGCAAAAGCTTGTCTATACCCACGAATGAAATTCTCTTCAGCAATAGCCATCAAGAATTCTGGAAATTCTTTTGCCATTAGTTCTACGATCATTTCTACTGTGACCTGATTATCCCAATCCACAAGTTTTCCTGTTTCGCTCGCCAGTCGTTGGCGCTCCTGCTCATAATTGTTACCTACATAGCCAACCAACCAATCTTTCATTGGTGTGTTTGAAGTGACTGGCTCCTGAAGGCTTTCTGTCTTCTCTAGATCTGAAACTGTTTCTCTCATTAGCATGTAACTTGCTCCTTTTATACAATATAACCACTTTTTTACTATATGTCAAGTATTTATAATATTTTTGCTGCCAAGGTAGCTACTGCCGAGCGCTCTCCCTTTCTGAGAGTAACATGTCCAGAAATTTCATGAGGCTTCATTTTTTCAACAAGATGGGTTAATCCAGATGACATTTCGTTAATGTAGATATTGTCAATCTGTTCAATATCTCCAGTGAGGACAATTTTTGTACCTTCTCCTGCTCTTGTTAAAATTGTTTTGATCTCATGCGCTGTTAAGTTCTGCGCCTCATCAATAATAATAAAGGCATTCGCGATAGAACGTCCACGAATATAAGTAAGCGCCTCAATTTCTATTAAGCCTCTTTGCTTATATTCTTCTAGTGTCGTCTGGTCTTCCCCTGTTAAGAACTTCAGGTTATCCTGGATTGGAGCCAGCCAAGGGGCCATCTTCTCTTCCATAGAGCCAGGTAGAAATCCAATATCCTTGCCCATCGGCATGACCGGTCTCGATACCACCAAGCGCTTATAAGGAGACAAACAATAAGAAGTATCACCTAGTCTATTTGATACGGCCAAATTACTAATAACTTGCTCAAGACCTGCAGCAATTGCTAGTAGTGTTTTCCCGGAACCAGCTTGGCCCACCAATGTTACAACTTGTACTTCTGGATCCATCAATAAGTCCAGGGCAAACCCTTGTTCCTTGTTTCTCGCGGTCACTCCCAGCGAACCGTCCTTGGGATTCCTTACTTTTTCTAGGGCATAGCTGTAGCCATGAAATCTGCAAAGAGCAGTTTTCTTTTCATTGGAACTCGACACCAACATAATGAATTCATTAGGGTGCAACTTGGGATGCTCCTCTTTTTCTAGGTAGACTTTCTCTCCAGAATAAAAAGAATCCACAACTTGTTCGTCAACTAAGCAAGAGGATATTCCCGAATACAGGTCAGACTCATTCTGAATTACCTGATTTTCTGTGTAGTCCTCACTCTGTAACCCAAGAGAGTCACTAATCACCCTCATATTAATATCTCTGCTAACCAGAATCGTTTTACGATTACCGTTTTCAAGATTTTCCGTCAAAGCTGTTGCGATGATGATATGATCTGCAACAGATCTGTCCAGATCTGAGGATAGGGCGTGTTCGCCCTCAACACTTGCACTGGATACTCTAAGGAGCCCTTTTCCTTTTCCTAGTCTGACACCTTTGTGTAGACTACCCTTTCCACGAAGATCATCAAGACTGCGAATAAATCTTCTAGCATTTATTCCCACATTGTCTTGTCTCTTCTTATGGTTGTCAATCTCTTCTAACACTTTTATCGGAATTAAAATATCATTATTTGCATAATTATAAATTGAATCCGCATCCGTCAAACATACACTAGTATCTAACACATATGATTTTTTGGCCATTTCCTCACGCCTTTAGAATCCCTCAGGACCCATTATAACTAGTTATACAAGAAAAGAACCCACACTAGAACATACTCTTTTCTACTGCTGTTCTTCTTTCTCTAGTTTTTCTCTTAAACACTCTTCGATTTGGAGAAGTTGAAACGCCTCTACAGATTCCCCCGACAATCGATATACTGCGTTTGTTACTATTCCCGAAATTGTTGCCCCGAAAATGGTACCGAGACCCAATGCGAAATACCAAGAGCCAATTTTCTTAAATATCTTCATCTTTCCTTCTTTTTTTATATTTTTTCAAGTCTCTTCGGACACTCTCTAAATCCTCTTCTACTTCTCTCACTTTCTCTAGAATCTCTCCTTCACTGTACGGACAACTCTTTTCAAAAGCGGAATATCTCACTCCCAGCAGCGGGAAATCCTTGCTACCCTTCTCACCGGCAGGACTACTTTTTGTCACCAATATAACACATAGAACAAAAAAAATGATTGCGCAGAAAGACTTACCAGGTGCCTCTCTCATTGTTCTCTCCTTAACAAGTCCTTTATATCCTGCCTAATTTCTGAAACAGTTGAATCCATAGATTTTAATCTCTGGTCCACTTTCCCAAGTTCTACTGCATACTCTTGGACTGCTTCGTCAATTTGATTCAGACTTTCGATTTCTTTTTCGAGCTGATATATTTGTTGGTCTCTTACAGCGTTGTTAACTTCCAACTTTATTCCCCAGAGTACCAGAGGTACCACTAATATTGATGAATATTTTATAATTAGATCAATATACTTTGTTACACTCTCTCCCATCATCCGTGCCTCCGTGTCTATAACTAGCTAGCAAGCTTCTAATTCGTCAACATATTCGATACAATCGTTCCATTTACCATTTCTCCACCACTGTACCAAAACTAGTCCCTCCAGGATAAGGGGGCCACCAAATATTTTAGTAGCACCATCTATACCGATCTTTGCCCACCCATTCGAGATGACTCTCCCTGTTCTATTTTTGGTGTCCTTAAACCTTACTTTCTGCCCACGCTTGAAAGGGCTCTTATTTTTCGTTTTTTTCGCTTTACTCACCAATAAGAACTATACATTAATCGTTAAAGTAAAAACTAAGATCGAATATATCGTCTTTGAGGTGACCCAAGGTAATCATGAAGTTCTTTTGTATCCCTAGTCTAACTTCACGATAATCCTTTGCAATATCTTTGTCAGAGAGTTCTCCCTTCTTTTGCTTCTCTTGTCCTGTACTCCGCCAATCTTCAATCTCTGCTTTAAATAATCTAGCTGAATACTTATATTTTTCATAGATGAGTTGTACGCCTTCATCTAGCTCAACAAGGAGATCTCTTTGCTCAATTAAATAACTTGATTTCAACATCCCTTCTTTTGTGCGAGGGCGTGACGACAACCAATCATAAGAATTGTCTTTAAGAATTGTAAAAGAATGACGCATTCCTTTAGGAAGGTCCCGCGAAGGCATATCATGTTTTGTAACAAAGTTTTTACTTCCCCATTTATCCAATAAGGCTAAATTTACTACCATATCGCCCGTATTGTCGGTAATATTCATAAGATACATCAATATTCTTGTTTTTGCCTCAGTTATCTTAAGATAGCTCTTTGACCAATGATGAAATATATAAATAGACATTTTTCTTCTTAAGTTCGCCATTTCTTTATCTGGCTCTTTTGAGGAGAACACTCTCTTCCAGTAATCTGGATCTTCGAACAAAGAGGCGTCAATTTTATCTCTAACATTTGAATGGAATTCGTTTATAACAAAAGTAACAAGATTCTTCCTTATTTCTTCTGGTGAAGAAGTCTTCGAGATATTTGGACTAGAATTGTCCTGGAAAATCGCTTTTTTCCATTCATCTGGCAGTCTTTCTATTGAGAAAGTATTTTTATACAGTTCGTCGTATTCCTTAAGGACATAATATTTTAGTACGTTCTGTACTGCCACTATATTTCTTCGTTTTCTTCTTGCTATATTTTGGGGTGTTTCAGTATTCTTCAATGTCGTTATATGCTTAATTGCAGACTTTGAAAAGAATACAGCTTGGGTTGGTTCCGACGAATGGATAATTACACTTGATCTCCACCCTTTGCTTTCTCTGTCTGTTAGATCAACCACACCATCGATCCCCCAGAGTCCTTGAAGGATATTCCTCCAAATTTTCATTCCACGACTGGTTCCGTCTGAGTCTCCCGCCAAAAGCATAGAACCATACCAAAGCTTCCCTAAATTATTTTGGTTGTTGGAATATGTATGTATTTCTTTCCATACACTAGTAAGTTCTTCTGGTTCCTTTTTCTTTTTTCTTTTAAGATAGTAATCCAAAGGAGGAAAAGAGGAATTTTTCCCTTTTGCTGCCAGAGCCGAACTACGGTATAGTTTTTCTTTATTTTGTTGTGCTATCACTTCTAAGGGATTTAAAGAGACAGGTTCAACTTTAGCTTCTTTCCTGAGCCATTGTCTAGCTTCATACCACAGCGCATCTATAGACTTCCATACAGTACGCTCTTCTCTTGATCCGAGGTTCTTGAACTTATTATCCGGTGTGCGAGAGGTCTCAGGAGAATACTCAAAATTAGTTAACCATTTCAACAGAACATCGTAATGCTTCTTTTTAAACAATTTCTTTAAGTTCTTTAGCTCTCTTTCATGTTTGCTATAAACTTTTAATCTTCTTATCCCCTCATCTCTCTGACTTTGGTGCGCGCGCTCTCTACTAGTAGGAGAGGCAGGGTTGTTAAATACAATTTTAGGAAGTTGACTGACACTGGTAATATCTTTGTAATAGTGGGAATTTTTTTTGAAAAATTGGTAGTTATCATTTCTAATCTCTCTTAGTCTTGTTCTACCTACTGTAAAAGAAAAATCCTCAACAATTTCTTCATAACTTCTTACTTCTCCATAGGGATAAGATCCCCAGTCTTGTAAAATATAATAAACTACACCCCAAACAGGTGATAGTTTCCCAGCCGGCGAATCTGTTGCGCTGTCTTTTCTAAGTCTTTCCATAGTAGCGTCGAAGGGTTCCCCTTTATTTTCAATAAATGCAGAGAAAGCTTCTGCCAAATCATCAAGAATATTCGATTGGGTTTGCTTATCATTAGAAATTTTTCTGAATCTTATCATTTCTTGATTTCCACTTCCCATTCCATCTACAGGTTCCCACTCTGCAGCTGCTTTAAGCTTTCCGGAAATTGTCTGAGAAAAAGTGAACCCATGCTTATATGCACTTGCTTCTTGGAAAAAATCTGAATTCATCGATAATTTTGCAGCTTCTTTTGAAAAAAGTTGCCTCATCATCTTCTTGTATTGACTATCCTCGATAGCCTCACTTCCTATTTTATTAACTAATATATTGCTCCCTGGGGCTTTTTTGAAAACAATGATAAATTTCCTGTCCTGAGCAAAAGGAAGTTTTCCTTTTTTTAATTCATCCAGGATAGTTCTTGTCAAAGGGTAGGAGTAAATACCCATGGGGGTATTATAAGTCGACGACGGATAGATACCCAACTTATTAATATTTGAAAATTGAACAAAATGAGTTGGATCTTCGTCTTTTTTTGATACGTATTTTTCTAACTGTTCAACAACAGTCTCTAGTTTTACGCCCTCTTTTGACGCCCTAGTTGCCTCTTCTAATTCGTCTTTTTCTACATGTTTTCGAAAGTTTTCGAATAGTTTATCTAAATTTGCCATTATTCAACCTCTTCTAGTGCTTTCATTGCAACTATGTACCCTTGTGTTCCTGACAGTAGACTAGACATGTATATCTTTTTCGAAAGATCTTCCAGCATAGATTTTGCCTGAACAATAGATATCTTGGCTTCTTTCCGGGATCCTCTTTTTGCTTTTCCTGGTTTTAGCCATGAATTCGTTATCAGGTACACAAGATGATTTTTCATCCGAGAATAACCCCTGTAAGGACTTTTGCCCAATTTGTTTAAAATAGTCTTCTCATCAACAATTCCCCAGTGTTTTGCCGATGACGGCCAATCTTCTATTGTCTTTTCTGCCCATATCTGAAAAAGCTTAATAGATAGATTTTTCCGAACTTCCGCCCAATGATGGCGTGGGCTAATAGTTGTAGTTAATACATCAGCTCTAGACATAGAACGAATAGGATGAAAAACTGCTTTAATATATTCTTCTTTGGAATCTGAGCTATGATATTCTTTCATCAAGATATTTCGCAGCTCATTAAAATCTTTTTCTGATAAATCTCCTATTACTCCGTTATACACTCTCATGTATTCTCCTAACAGCACAACCTCTGCTCCTATTATATCTGAAGGGACGGGTGGCGCGTTCTTTTCAAACTCCCTTTCTGTTGCAGCAATCTTATCCAATTTGGAGGACAAGGACGAGATTCTTTCTTCTGATTCTAACATAAGATTTCGAAAATTCTCAAATATCTTTTTCATCTGTATATATCTCCACCATCACTACTCTAAATAGTCGCAACATAAAAGGATAACGCTAAAGTCCAAGTTCTGTATAAGGTCGTCTAGCTAAAAGTTTAGTCATTTCATTAGCAGCCTGTTCAGAGCCCGACGACTGGTGTGCTATAGAAGAAAGATAAATCTTATTAACCAGATTATGGAAGTTGACTGTCTTGTTTATGTATCTTAATAAATCTGCTTTATTAAAATTAGAGACTTTAGTATGAGGCATAACATATCGAGATCCGCCTATCACCTTGTTATCAATGTGTTTCATTATATCACTAAAGTCAGCAGCTGAATCCCAAGGAACTGAAATCGAGTCTCCCGGTGAGAAGGGGGCCTTGCGCATGCGGCGCGCTGCGCTATATACTTTCTTCATCTTTTCTTGAATGATACTCCTTACAATCCTTAGCCACCATGTGAAGATAGCATATGAAATATCTGCTCGAATAAGCAATGCATTTTGCTCTATTGGTTGTACAGTGGTTGGGTCTATTTTCGCATTATGTAACTCATCTAAAGATATGTTTGATACTTTTTTCCACAAAGACCGGTCATATACAGCATCTTCAAGGTGCCCCGCTATACGGTTCTCCGTTTCAACATTATAAAAAATTCGATTGGCTAGTTCGTCTACGGAGAACGCGGCAAACGTGCTGTTAATACTATCATCCATAGGTGTCATATCTGTGATATGGTCCGCATACAATTGGTTCCACTCTTGTTCTATTGAAGAGGCAATCAATCTTGTGAGAAGTTTTTGTTTTCCTTTTTTTCGACGCACCAGAGCTTTAGGAGTTTCAGTATTCTTTAATGTTGTCACATGCTGAATTGCAGATTTTGAAAAGAACACAGCCTGAGTTGGTTCTGCATTGTGAATGATTGGTACTGCTCCAGAAGCATCAGGTCCTACTGATCCCATATCCACTACTCCATCTATCCCCCAAAGTTTTTGGAGAATAGTTCTCCAGACTTTCATTCCATGCCCGTGTTTTTGATCCATGCTTCTACTAATATTTCCCGCTAAAAGCATAGAACCATACCAAAGCATACCCAGATTTGTTTTATTATTAGATTTTGTTGTCATTACCTTCCAGGAGTCTGTCATCTGTATTGCGCTTACAGAAGGAGGGTTATTCAGGCCTGGCATGCTTTTTTCCCAACTTGACTTCCGTATCTGTTTATTTAAATTTGCGAACTCCTCTAAATTGAGCATTTCAATATACACGCCCGGTTTAGGGTTTTTTGCGGCCGTCATCTGAGCTTCTACAGAATATCTACCAAGAGTCGTGGCTTCTCCCTTCTCCATCTTTCTATAATATGTTTTCAACCAGGCTTTTAATATAGCGTAATGGTTAACTGTAAAGATAGTATCCTCTAGTCTCGAAACTTGCCGTTTGTAATCTTCCATCCTCTTCACACTATCTGAAGAAGAGAAAAAATTATTTCTCTGCTTTAATCTTCTTACCTTCTTTCTTAAAACAAGAGCTTTAAATTCTTTTATTATTTCCTCATATTCCGGAATTTGACCGAAGGGGAAAGAGCCCCAGTCTTTAATAATATATTCCACAATATTCCATAAGATGCTTCTAATATCTTCGCTCCTAGTTGATCCTAAAGATGCAGATCCAATAACATCTTCGTATTCGTCCATCAAATCTGCCCACAGTGTGTCAGAAACATTTGAGGGTAAAATATTGGTTGACCAATTTAAGAACTCATCGACCATTAAATCAAGAGTTTCATGTATTTCGTCTTTTTCGGGACCTGGACTGTATCTTCCTAGAGGATCATTGTAGTACCAAAATATATCTCCGTGAATATAAGCGGAGGCTTCCTTATAAAGTTCAGGGTTTCCTGTTAACATTGCCGCTTCTCTAGAATACAAAAATTCTATCATGTTCTCAGTTTGTGTATCACCAATTGGATCTTCCCCCTCTCTTGCAAACAACACATTACTTCTGGGGTTTGCTTTAAAGATTATTACATACTTTCTTTGCGAAGCAAATGGAATACTTCCTGACTTATATTGATCAAGCAACGTCCTTATTAAGGGGTAAGCATAAATACCCATAGGAGTGTTATATTTTGACCTAGGATTAACCCCTAGCTTGTTGATATCTGAAAATTGAAAGAAATGTGTGGGTTCTTCGTTGTCCGACACTACATACTTTTCTAATTTTTCTAGAACAGAGGGAAGTACTACTCCTTCTTTCGAAGCTCTTGTTGCCTCTTCCAGTTCCTCTTCGTTGATATATTTTTGAAAATTTTCTAATAACCTTTTCATTGCCATATTTCATAAACCTTTTTAACAAATACACAATAAATAGTTACAAATTTATAACTATTACATCGAATTTAGAAAGATGGAGATGGCGGGATTCGAACCCGCGTCCAAAGCAAATTTAAATTCAAGTCATTCACAGGTTTAGTTGGCTATATTCTATCAGAACCAACACGTTATCCGTCGTTTACCCAGAGGATCAACGGCAGCCCTCTCCACCAAAATTGATCTGACTGTCTCAACAAATTCTCCTTGAGCGCCACCAGATTGTACGATTTAAGCTTTCGTTCGGGTCACCGTAGCAATTTTGGGAACCATTATGATTTTTTATTTTCGCAGGAATCTACCTGTTATCTCAAATTGGGTACCAAGGCTTTAAGAAGCCCCGTCAGCTAAGCCGCTAAGCGAACAGAGTTGAAATAATCGTTGTTATTAGCAATTATTAGTTTTGAACTATATTTTAAGTCATTAGTTCAGACGACTACCTGCACTATCCTTCTCTATTACCCTGTCGAAACCAAATCATCCCCTTACTCTTCAAAATACGAAACAGGATCATACTTCTCTTTCATCTTCTTAAATGCTTCTCTCTTAAGACCTAAAAACCTCATAGCTTCCATCTGTGTTCTAGTGGAAGAATAACTATACTTAAGTATAGCATCTTTTACTATGTTTGTCAAGGAATTCCAGATAGGAAATCCATAAAGTCTTCCATTTACTGGTTTTGTAGCTAATTCTAGCTTTAAGCCAATAACTTCCTCTAGAGATAAGTTAGCCAACATCGTTTCGAACTCATCATTTGATTTTTTCTCTTGACGTAGCTTGTTAGATAGGTTATAATATTTATTACGACCTATCCTCTCTTTCTTTCTCTTCCAAGACATTATTTAAACTTATATATTATTATATTATTATATCTATAGATCTATAACATTGATATGTTGTTCAGCCATTATACCACCACTATCTTCTAAATCTTCTTCAAACTTATCTGACAATAGAAGAATGTTCTTTTTCAAATAATATAGAAAAAGCGCTCTATCCTCATTATTAAGTTTAGAAAAATCATCATTAAGTTCTTTTATTTTGTACTTCAGTAAATAAAGCTCTCTATCTGAGGCCTTTAGAGCATTAAACTCAGCACTAGTAAGTTCAGAAAAATCACCATCAGTAACAGCTTTAAGCGCTCGCTGCAGATCTTCAGCCATTATACCACCACTATCTTCTTCTGGAGAAGTTTCTAGGTTTTGTTTTTCTTTTTCATATTCTGGTGTAGTAGGATCTGGTAAATTCGTTGACAAAGTTTCTTCAAACTTATCTCTCCATAAGAGAATATTTGTTTTCATATAATCATGGTATAGTTCTCTATCTTCATCGTTAGCTAAAGTAGAAAAATCATCAACAACAGTTCCCTGAATTTGTTTAAATGTACTTAAAGCAGCGTTTCTACCAGTCTCATCATGTTCCTGACCTTCCATTCCTTTCGTTAATGCACTTTCATCATCATCAATGTCTTCTTCAGATTCTTCAGCTTCTTCAGATCCAGGAAGAATATCAATGCCCAAGTCCAAAGGCTCTTCTTGATCTTCTTCTCCTATATCAATATTTATATCTTCATCCATTTCATTCATTAAAGTACCTGCAGAAGATCTATCAGTATCCATCTCCTTGAATACACTATTGTTTTCTGACGACTCCGGGGCATCAATATTCAGCTCAGCGGGAGCTAAAATATTATCAATTCCGTTAACAAGGTGAGCTATATAAGAATCTCGCTGAGCTTTATCAGTAGTGAGGGTCAAATAATCATCGCGAACAGTAGGAACAACAACTTTTAAAGTTTGTCTCAGTTTATTAATTCCAGTTTTCTGATGGGGAGAATCCCCAACGGGAGTCTTTTCTACAAGTAGCGTTTTCCTGATAACTTTTCGAAGAGTCACTTCTTCCAGACTGTTCTGCTTTTGTCGTTCTCTTCTGGTTTTTTTAATCAACTTACGAATAGTTTCACGTAAAAGTTGTTCCTTTAAGAGTTCTTTTCGGTCAATCATGATAATACTCCCTTCTTAACTAAATAGTTAAAGACTTCAGTTATAATTTCTTCTTCTGGATCCTCTTCCTCAATTAGATCTTCCTCGGAACTACCCAATCCTCCCGAAACATTACCAGCTGCCATTGAAGACATTTCGTCAATAACTTCTTCCACCAGTCTTGTTAATACCTCTGAGAGGCTTTGGGGCTTGGTACCAAGGACAGAATATACTTCACCAGGGTCTGTATTGGGTGGGATATAAACTTCCAACCCGTCGCCGGTATCAAGTGCCCTCCGGAAGTCCGATGCGCTGAGGGCATCACCAGAGGGCTCAAAAGCACATGATAAGGGATCCGCGATTCTGACACCTTCTCTAGCATATTTTTCAAAGTTTGTTTTAAAGCGAGACTGATCTCCTCCCTTAGTGCTGCAACCTGGCAAAATAATATCTCCAGGCTGTGCGAACTCTGGTGAATCTGATTTATTTTCTACGAACTGATAAGTGGCAAGAACAGGGGAATTAACAGGAGAACGAATTACAGATACCTTGTCTTGTAATCCAACATCTCTCAAGTAAATCTCCCATATAGCTTTTGACACCTCAAATCCGATGGCTTTTCCACTAGGAGTCTTCCGTGGAAGTGGAGAAACCATAACAACAACTTGATCGGCCAGATCGGCATAGTGTTGGACCATTTCAAGATGACCACGATGAGGAGGCTTGAATGCTCCTGGTACAAGAGCTATGCGTCTCCCTGAAGAAGGTTGATCTATAATGTCAATCTCCTCTTCATCGAGTTTTTGTAAAGGAGGTACACTCCCTCGCCCATATTTGAACAAACCAAGAAGCTGATTCATAGGGGCAAAATTCCCAGTAAATTTATATGTTACACCATCAAAATCAAAAACAAAACCCTCAGCAGCAGTAGAAACTCCTTCTACCTCTTTAAGCTTGCCCAATTGACGCTTCAGTATAGTCATAGCCTCTTCGGAATCACTGCCCTCGATGGCCTGAATGGCTCTAGAAGTTTCCGAACGAAGTCTTTCGACTTCAGCCTCGTTGTCCAAAATGAATGCGCTGTGAAGGCCTCTGAGCATCTCTACGGCGAAGTCATGAATTATCTCCTCTACAGGAGCAATTGCAGCTGTCAGCATTTTTCCTGCGCCTGAAACTAATTCTCGTATTGCAGCAATTGTACCTGCATCTTCTTTTGACACCATTTTGAGCACTTTTGTGATGCTAGCACCTTTTTCTTTAAACAAGCGCTTCATAAGCTCGATCTTAACAGGTTCTGGTAAAACTATTCGCTGACCTACTGCTTTTTCTACTCTAGAAACCATGTACTCACCAACTGTTTGATTATCAGAGATGCCGGCGTCACTTAGCACCTTCTCTAGACGAGCAATAGCTAAATTAACTGCAGTATCATCACTAAGAGCCTCCAAACTGCGGATTGCATTCATTTGAACAAAGAATTTACCTTCTTCGCGGGTACCCTGGACTCTATCAAGTGCCATAGAGAGCTTTTTAACATTTTTCGACACATCTCTACCAGTATCCTTACCTGTTTCTCTATCAAACTCATGATGGCCCACTCTATGAATAGTCAATGTAGGTAAATCATAGTTGATTAGGTTTGCTGCGCGGGGATCTTGAACTTCAGCATTATAGTAAATGTTTGTGTCTGGGCCAAAGATTTCTTCTCGCTCTTCTACTGCAAGCAAGCCAATAGCTTCTTCAAAAGCCGCAAAAGCTTCATTAAAAGCGGTCTCTAAGGCGCCGCGACCCCCGAACTTGGCGGCTAAACCTGCTGCATCCAGTCCACCGGTCTTAATATTACCTTTGTTGCGAGCAGCACGTGCAGAACTGGTTTTAACATCATAAGATAACATAAGATTTTGACCGTCTGTCTTTTCTGTTCCTTTGAGTTCACCATTTGAAGCAGCTTGAAAGACTTGCTTCATCTTTTTGAATGTCAAGTCAGGATTATCATAAAGGTGGTTCATGTGTCCTGCGACACCACCTTCATTAATTAATTCTTTCATAGTTTATCCTTACTTCTTGTAAGCTTTCTTGATTGCTTCTCTAACTAGGCGTCTAATTTTCGCTTCGTTTGTTACTCTTCGACCACGATCTGGAGAATCTACATGTTTTCCTTTGCTTTCTGGTCTATCAGCCGCTCCACCTTCTTCAAGAGGTTCTTCACCTTCTTCAAGAGGTTCTTCAGTACCTTTATCGCCACACTCACCCTCACTATATCCAAAACCTTCCATTAGACGGCTATAAAGTTCTTTGTTTTTCCAATCTTTGTTATTCATAAGAATATCTCCTGTTTGATAATAAATAGATTCTTGAAGTTGAAATCTGTATTTTTCTTCCCAGTCCCTGAAGTACATATTCCCCTTTTCGTAGGCCTCACTCTCTAATTTCCGCAATTGTTTATCATATTGGAAGTAATCTTCTCCCATATTGGGCTTATTATCGAAGTCTCCTCTGCAATTTTGAGAATGATGAACCAACTCATGAGAAAGGGACCGCAAAATATCTTTTGGGTGCCTCTGATCTGTGTAGATAGTGACAGCGGAAGCATTGGGGTCATAATATCCGGTCTTACCAAGAGGATTTTGGGCATTTTCTGAGTCCGAAACGAAATTGATGCGCACCGGCTGATCAAATCCCATCTTTTTTTGTGCAAAAGGTAGAAAACTCTTCAACAGAGGCCTCATTTTAGATAAATCGAGGTCGGATTTACTTGAAATACTAAATTTCACTTCTTGAACTCCTTATTTTACTAAATAATTAGTTTTCTACTGGACTAAACTCTGGAATTTCTAGTTTTTTTAAGTTAAGGCAAAGTATCTCTTTCATTTTTTGTTCTTTTAATACAAACACTACAGCATACACAACACTCCTTCCACCAATTGGGCGTTCAACGAGGCTGTGGACTAATCCAATGTGTTGACTAGAGAACCCACTCCAGCAAACAAGGTCTCCTGTTTGTAATCCACCCGTTTTTCCAAAAGTTTTGCTAAGATTTTTCATTTAGGCGACTATCGATAGCAGCTTCTAAGAAACTAATGCCAGAATAAATATCTTTAATCGCGTTTGTCTTGAAGAACACTAAAGTTTTCCGATCGAGACCTTCATTTTCTCGAATAACCTTCTCTATTTGCTTCAAACTTGACTGAATTGCTTCCATATGAGAAGCAAAAGCATGGGTCTCTACTCCGTTTCTGTGATCATCAGGATTTTGAGCAGTAGCGATGAGTTCATTATACTCTTGAATAATCATTTTTTGGATTATTTTGTGTGTTAATTTCATTTTGTGTGGGCTCCAGGCTTGATCTTCACTTATAAGTAGTTTTTAGGGCTCAAAATCACAAGGAGCAAAAGGAATAGTTTTGTTGTAAAGAAAAAATCCTGTCTCAAGTTCAGCAAAATAATTTCCCTCGTCATCAACAAAGATTATTATGTCCGTACTATAATCAACCAAGTGAAATCCATCTCTATTTCTTTTAAAATCTGACAAATATTCATCAAAACCACTTAATTCTGTATAATACCAAACTTCTCCATCTGTTTTATCGTCCATTTCTTTTTCAGAATCAAATAATACACAAATTTTCCCTTCTTCATCATCTACAAACGGCGTCTCAAGCAATTCCCACCATACATTTTCTATCTCAAGTTCCAGCTCCTTCCTGCTAAGAGCACATCCACTAGATCCTCTACAACCAGAAATTAGCAAAGAGAAAATTAGACTTCCCAAAACACTTTTCATTTTATTCCCCCACAGTGAAATGAGGAATTAACAGACTTATTCTAGGTCATAATACTTTAAGATATAAAATTTTATTGTTTCTGGGCCTGGTTTTGTCGTTTTTGACATTTTATGCACGTATTCAGATGGAACAACATACATTGTTCCATGCGGAGCATCAAGAATGCCTGTTCCGAATGAAGTCTTTCCAACTCCACAATCACCAACTCGAAAAGAGCCTGTTTTGGGCGTTGTTCCAACAATATATAAAAAGTAATTCACCTCGATCAAACTGTAATTCCCCCACAGTATATAGGGAAGAACAGACGAACGTATCAAAATACTTTATTCTTTTTCATCTCCTATTGATACTACTGCTGCGTTATCAAGCGGAGCCCAATCACGGCCTCTTAAAGACAATGGGCCAGGAGTACCGAGCGTAAAAGGTACTTGCTTAGGTCCATATCTGGTGTGCTGGACACTAAGATTGTCCTGAGAGTAAGAATTGATAGTGAAATCATCGGATATTAGGCCGGATGGTGTGCTTTCTGAAGTTGGCATTGGGATCTCCTGTATATTAAATAGCTAGGGCTTATGGATCAAACAAAATAAAAGCAGGTATATCCATATCCTTACAAGATACGCTCCCTTTAATGCCATCGCGAGGATAAGATACTCTTGGAAGAGTGGGTTCAAGTATTCCAATGTTTCCTTCGTGCAGGTCATCCATAAAATCTTCTCCATATCTTTCATAAACTGCTTTAAGCGTATTAAAGATTCCTAGAAACTCTTTTGCACAAAGTTCCATGCGTCTACACTCTACAAGAACATGTTTTGTTAATTGTGCAATTCTTGCCTTTAATCTTCTTTCTTCATCCCGCAAATTCGATTCGCTTTCCAAAGCTTCTTTTGCCAAAAATATTTCAACCAAATGTTCAGAAAGAAATCCAATAGATTCCGGATCTCTCCCTGTTTTTTTCATATAGTCATCAAACGCAACAACTTTTGCCATCTCAACCCAATATGTTGATTCGCTTCTACCAGGAAACATAGCAGAACCTTTGTCATATATGGGTAAAGTAGTTATATCACCTTCTTTATTAAAGATTTTTGATTTTTCAGAAGCATAGAACTCCATCTCCGGAGTACCTGTCGCATCTCCTCTATATCCATGAGAGAAAAACTTTAATACGTGACCATTATCTAGCTCAAATACTATTCCGTTGGTCCCTATTCCTGCAAGTGCTGTAATTATATTATTTTCCTCAAAGAGTGCAGGAATCTGAGAAAGAAAGGTTTCAAGGTCACCTGTCCGTTTCCAACTGAAGCCCCATAAGTCCGTCAACATTGTGCCTACACGGAAATGTATATCATTGATTTCTCTTATTGCATCTGCGTTGCGATCTAAACTATTGTAGCCGGGCATGGCGGAATCTACTTCTTTTAGGTGTTTTCTCCAATTTTCAAATAAATGTTTCAAACTTGGGCTTCTCCATAAGATAAATAGCTTTTATCTATCTTCTCTTTTTGTATATTCATCTAGCATCAAGGACCATGTTATAGGAAGCTTTATTTTGCCTCTTAGAGAGCGGCTGTCCTCAAGCCGGAACAGGTCCAAGCCATACCCCATAGAGCCGCCAGAAGGGTCACCATGGGTCGCTGTAGCACCACTTCCAACTAGAGCCTTTGCTAAGCTTTTCGTGGTCCATGTGCTCAAATACTTACGATACTCAGAAACAGTATGTGAGCCGCCCATCAAAATATCACTTTCTTTAACTGTGCTTGGGTGAATCATCGCATATCCATCTACTCCTGTCCACTCGCTAGACATCCACCTACCATCTTCATCTGGTGGTACCCATTTTTGAGGAACTACTGTATCGCTGGTATCTCCTGCAAATGCTTGTCCAGTTGCCGCAGACATCGCCATACTACCAATACCTTTAATAAAATCTCTTCTAGAAATGCCTTCTAGGAGTCTCTTTTTGGGGAAACCTGTGGCTTGAGACCAGCGATCAACAGCTTTTTCTTCATCTATATGAAGGAAATCTCTCCACTTTTCAAATAAGTGTTTCATTCAAACACTCCTTTTCGTTTTTCAATATAATTTTCGTTACTGGCTCTCCATTTATAGAAGGCTTGTTTCCAGTCAGAAAATATCTTAAACAAAGCTTCATTATTAGATGGCATATTCTTTAGGTGACCTGGATCTGTGCTAAGTCCCATCATATCCATCGCCTTATCTCTTTTCTCTTTATCCACCTTGTTTGCCATAATAAATTCCCCATCTATCAGAGAAAAATCATTAACTTTCCCACTTATCATCTCTTCGATAGAGAAAGTGTGTACCTTAAATTCAACACTTTGAGAAGACTCCCCAGCTTGGGAAGCTGTTGGGCTCACTGGGCGATAAAACACTGCGACATAATCTTTTTTTGTTTTACTTTTTCCAACTCTCCTTAAACCTCCATAAATAAGAGGAAAATTTCGTTTCCTAGCGCTATAGCCTGGGCCCATGTGACTAAGTACTCTCCGAAATGTTTCTTGAGAATCCCAGCTATAGGCTTCACCTATATCGGCATACAATTCTTCAATTTCCGCCAGAGAAGCTTCAGATCGGCGAAGAGCACCAGAATAAATAGTTCCGACACCAGCCGATATTATACCTTTGAGTCTCTTTACATTTTCAGTAGTATCTTCAGAATATTCTCCCAGATTGGAGATAAATCCAAATAGTTTTTTTACATAACTTTTTCTTTTGTAGTTTTCATCATAAATACTTCTTACGATGTGAGAATAATAAAGAGTGGCATCTACCATCTTGTCATAGGTCGGGTCAATATTCCCAGGATATCTAAATTCAATATATTCTCTACTGTTAATGTAGAGCACGTTCATTCCTAAGGACTTTGCACCAACGCCTCTGGCAGCTGAAAGAACCTCGGAAGTTAGCATCTTCTCTAACTCCTTTAGTTGAGGGCCAAGCACACCACCTGTCAAAGACTTCATCAATTCTTTTTGCGTAAAGTCTGGGTTTGTGTGTTTTCCTAGATATTCTTTGGTTGCTGCTTTTAGATCTCTAGCCCAACGGGAATTGCCTCTGTTTTCAAACCCTTTTCTTGCGAACTTATCGTTAAGAAGAAGCAGACCTTTCATAAGGTTTGGTTCAGGCAAATCCTCATCTGAAAGAAATCCTATATTTGTATGAAGACCAGTATTACTGTCAAATCTAAAATTCGTTTGATTATCAAAATCCGTGAAGAACAATTCTAGGAAGTTAAAAGCTTCTTCAAGCCCTGTCATATATAATGGAGTGTCCATAGAAAACTCCACACCATTATCTAGGGAAGGATCTTCTTCAAACTTTAACTGGTCTGCATACTCATTCATAAAGTTGGGAAGATGAGTATAAAGCGAAGTCATATAATCTAAATCTTCTGGTTCTGCTTCATATTCGGACATGTCAAGCCCCACATTTTCTAGGTATTCAACAGGATCCTCTAAGAACTCTTCGTATTCAGCCTCTGCATATTTTTCAACATACTGTTCTGCCAGACTCGAAACCATACTTTCAATAGAATTAGAAACAGGATGATCATTTGCATTATATTCGTTACTGTCTATTAAATCTCGGATAGTGGGATATCGAGAAGAAGAACCTCCTTCCATAATACCTAATAGTACGCTTTCAGCAGTAGATAAGAGTGTCTCTCCTAATGAGTCGTGTCGATATTCTTTAGAATTTAATTTTTTGACTTCTATCTCAAACTCATCCAAGAGAGAACAAATTCCAAAACGACGGTTAAAGGAAGTGAACCCTTCCACATCATAAGGAGCATCGGAACTTAAATTATATAAATATTTGTTAACAAATTGTGCAAGATTGCCAGATCTGTAAATAGTTGGCGATTCTTCACCTTCGGGGAAAGGTAAATTCGTCTGTGTGTCTTCAAATATTTCTAGACCCATGTTTTTTAATATTTCTGCTTCTTTATCTTCGGGGGCGTTCCTGAATTCGAGACTCCCTCTAACGAGAAGAGTTAGTAGAGCGCTAGTCATGGCGGGATTAAGTGGGGCATTTGGACTTAGTCCTGAACTCAACAGATCAACAAAATCTTTGTAATAATCTGGATCTTTTTCAAAAGCAATAGTGGTATAGAGAGCTTCAGTATTATTTTCTTGAGGATCACTAATTCCCTCTTCTTCTTCTAGGAAGTGCCTTGCGAGTTCTTCGTAGTCATCAATGCTATTTCCATCAGCCACTAGACCATCTTCTGCATCTCTTTCCACTACATTTTCATAAAAATAGTCCTCATTTAAAACCCCTCTTATTCTATCCATATCATATCTGGATTCTCCATAACTGTCATCCCCGAATGACTCATTGCTTTCTAATTCGATTTCATAGGATACAGAAAATTTACTCTCCATGTCCATAAGAGATTCTTTGTCTTTTCTGTTGAATTCTTTTAAAAGTTTCAGTTTCTGTGGGGCCTGGGTCTCTTTTATATATTTGCGCCAGCTTTCAAATAAGTACTTCATGCAAAAAAGCCTCCGATACTATAAATAGTTATCGGAGGCAATAAGAGTAACTAAAGATTATCTTCTATAGTTTTGGTGCCCTATCTCTCCCATGGGAATTTTGTTTGGTCAAGCGGACCATATTCTGGAGGAGTATATTCATCTAGCGTTAAGGTTCTGATATATATCTCTGGCCGGTCTGGATGTTGATCACCTAATTCATGAAGGTACCACATGTCAACCAGTCTAGTTATCTTTTCTGCCATTTCTCTATCGGTAAAAACCCCTAGTTCGGCAGCACCAACCCCAGTAAATACTACTCTATATATTTCTGTTCCGGCGGGTTGTCCTTGTTTCAGCCTCATAATTTCTTTCTCGATAGATTTTTGTTTTTGCTTAAGCAATTTTTTTCCTACCTCTTTTGTGGGCTCAGCAGGATCTAGGCCATCTAGCTCTTCTTTAATAATACGCCGAAGTTGCGCTTTAGTTATTTTCATGTGATAAATTTCCTTTTTTTTGGCAATTGCCATTTATAAGTAGTTTCCCAAGCTTTACAAAACCAATATCTTGTTTTCCACTTGGTTCCTATGGGTTCTGCTTGCATGTGCCCAAAGTTGTTGGCCAACTAATTCATCTACATCCATGTACCTTTCAATGGACTTTAGAGAATTGTAGTAAATCTCTACAAGGTCTAGTTCTTCGCAGATAATCTGCTTTAGTTAAGACTTTGTTAGTTTCATTTCTTTACTAACTCTTTATTAACGATTTCGTAGCCCTGCACAACACCTACATTATAATAGTCGAAACCCTCAAGTAAACAAACTTTTTGCTCTGCGAACTTTCCCGTAACCTCAAAGGTGCAAACTTGTCCTACAACTTCGGTGAAGAGAGCTGGTATGGCTTTTCTTGGAATAGTTTTCGCATGAGCGTTATAAGAGGCAAGCTCTCCCCGAAGATTGAATTCGGTTCCCCTGGAGCCGATCGCTTGAATATGAGACATATAATCGTGTATTGCTCGGAACTTGGCATTCATCTCTTCGTCGAACACTGGGTGTTCGGAATCAATTGTAGCAATCTTCAATACACCAGTCTTCTTAACGATGTTTCTCATTTCTTCTGCAGTCTTGTATGGGTGATAGTCTACGAACTCCACCTTGACTCTGGATTGAATCCTCTTAAACATCTTCTCAAGGAAAGGGGTAAGTGCTTCAAAGCTACCGACAGCACGCTGTTCGAACACAGGTGCAGCTAGGTACGCCTCTGATACAAGTTTAGCGTACATATCCCAACCATTAGGACCAGGTTTGAGAGTAAGCTTCTCATTTAGAGGCCTTTGTGCTCTTATCAGTTCTTCTCTGATAATATGTCGCAAACGACTTTTAGTTAATTTCATTATAAAGGTTCCTTGTTGTCTTTTTCAATTTTTGTTAGCTTCCTTTGCAGTTATTCCTTTACAGTGATTCCTTTACCAAGCTTTACAGGACCAATAACGAGCCTTCCATTTCGGCCCAGGGTCATCACAATT
>Ga0181420_1000297_pt1 | contig 20387 bp, 8 predicted proteins | sample 43SPOviralmetaG_FD_130145 | JGI IMG/M metagenome (GOLD analysis project Ga0181420, IMG submission 130145) | Marine viral communities from the oligotrophic San Pedro Time Series (SPOT) site, San Pedro Channel, CA, USA - 43 SPOT_SRF_2013-05-22 | ecosystem: Environmental > Aquatic > Marine > Strait... | reverse complement strand
CGGAAACTTATGGCGAACCTTTGTGGTGTGCAGGAACTGGGATGAGGAATACTCACCTTAGAGCCGTTGCTCCTACAGTCTCAAATAGCAAATTAGCTGGGAACGTTTCTCCGGGTATTGAGCCTTGGGCAGCAAATGTTTTTACAGAGCAATCAGCTAAGGGTACTTTTATTAGAAGAAATAAAGAATTAGAAAAAGCATTAAGAAAAGTTGGTATCAATAATAAAGAAACTTGGGATAAAATTCTTGAAGATGGTGGATCCATTCAAGGGATTAAACAACTTAGCGGATGGTATTACGATCACGGAGGAAGACTTAACCAGGAAGGAGGAGAGCCGGTAAAAAATGTGTTTAAAACATTTAAAGAAATAAATCAATTAGAACTTGTTCGCCAAGCAGGTATAAGACAAGATTATATTGATCAATCTGTTTCTTTAAATTTAGCATTTCCTTCAGAAGCTCCACCTAGATGGTTAAATCAAGTGCACATGGAAGCATGGAAGCGTGGTATTAAAACACTATATTATACGCGTACAGAATCAGTATTAAGGGGAGATATAGCCGCAGCAGCTATGGATCCTGATTGTTTAAGCTGCGACGGTTAATTTAATTTATTATGACTTTAAAAGAAAAAGTAAAAAATTTAGAGGCTGAATTGCTTAAGGCTAAGCAAAAAGCAGCTGACGTTATTTTAGATACGAAAGATAACGTATTCACCCAGAAAGAACTTAAGAAAATTAGGTTTTTAGAAATGTGGGCAATTGCAGGACCAATAGTAGGTTTATTTATTGGTTTAATATTTTAAATAATTAAAGGGGATGACGCCGTAATTGGTATCATCCCCCTTTTTTATTTAAGCATATAGCTTTTTAGCCTGTTTAGTTGTAGGCTCTGCGTCATACGCGCGTTTTTCCCACGGTAATTTTGGGTCACCCTCTTTATAGTATTTACCGTTATAAAGTATCTTTCCGTTTTTTCGCTTATATTTTTTACCTCTCCAATATACAAATTTATCATCATAATCGAGTACACCACTTTTCATATCTTTAACATGCTGTTTTTCGTGGGCTACTGTTTTAACCTTTTCTACTGATGATAAATTAGGGTCTATTTCTATAGTTCCATCTCTATTAGCTTGCCCTGCTACGCCTCTTTTAAGTTTTTTTGCAGGAGACTTTTTCCTAGCTTCAATTACTCTTTTGTATGCGTCAGGGTTTGATTTTTTAAGGTTTTTCATAAAAGACTCAAACTCTTTACTTCTTTCTACTTGACTGTCATTATCAATATCTAAATTATAATCTGAATACCCAAGCGCTAAGGCAATTCTTTGCCAAGTTTCTAATTCTTGGTCTAAAGACATTTTTATATTACGAGCTTTTAATACAGCTCTATCTGCCGGAACATTTGCAACAGCAGATAAAACCTGGCCTAATGCAAGCGCAGCCGGATTATCTACACTAATACCTTTAGATCTTATATCTTTTAAATTATCTTTATATGTAAAAGCTCTTCCTGCATTTCTTAAGTTTGATATTTTTTTATCAATAGGAGGCGTCAAACTTAAAGCTTCTAACCCAACGTCTACATAATTGGGAGCTTTAGATTTATATTGTTCTACAGCTTTTATTACTACATTTTTAATTGCCGCCGCACCCGCACCATAAACTCCGGAACCTCTAAGAAATAAGTCAGCTGTTGAGTTTGCAATAGTTTGAATAGCTTTCTCTTCTTCTTCATCATCAATGGTATCATCGTCAAATAGTGAAGCAAACAGAGCTTGCTGTAGTGCTGTAAATATTATATTTTGAACAGCTCCATAATATATTATTTTAGATAAATTTGTTTTCCAATCGCCTCTACCATTATAAAGATCTAAAGAAGCTTTTTTAACTAATCTAGTATATTGCATAGGGGTGTTTGCAAAAGCTAGTATAACACGCCCTAAATTGCTTGCTTGCTGCATTGAAACTCTATCTGGTCTAGATGATTGTTGAGACTCTTCTGCTATTTCTTGGAATTCTATTAATGTCTTACTAATTGCTTCTTGCTCAGAAAATCCTTTCTTTTTATAAGAATTAATTCTATTGCGATAAAAACTAGCACCACCTATTGCTATAGCAAAATTATCTGCTATTTGTGTAGGTAAAAAACCTGCTTTTAATAAACCCGATAGAGCTCCTTTAATTCTGTTTTTTGAGGTTGAAGCAGCATTTGCTATTTCATCTGCATTAACATCATTTTTTAAACCAGATCTTCTAGCTTTCAAAAAGTCTGAATTCATTAATGTTGCAAAATCTTTCCAAAATTGTGGTTGATTTGCAAAAGCTTTACCTGCCATTAAAGGATTATTATCGCTAAAATTAATAAAGTTGACAGAAGAAATTGTTTGTAGAAGAGCTGACCGAGTGTTAAAGAACATTATTGTTCCAACAGAATCATTAACCCAGCCTAAAAACTCTTGCTCTAAACGATTACCACCAATTCTATTTCTACCAGTTTTCATTCTATGCAAAATATTTTCTAACGCTTCTACATATTTCTCACCAAATATAGCTTGAAGTTTATTTAAGTTTTCTTTGCTATACACAGTGTCTACATTCTCTTGCCAGTCCTTTAAAAATTCAGAACGAGAAACAGTATTAATATTATTTATTAAATCAATTGTTAAATTTCCAGCTAACCAATCAGATTCTGGTGCAGGATAAGGATCACCATTTAATAATGATTTAATAGAGTTAGCAAATTCTAATAACTCCGGACTATTTTCTACATAATTTACTAAAGCTTTAGTGTCTCTTTTAGATGTAGTTTCTGGCACAACATTTTGTTCGTTCCATAAAAATATTCTTAAAGCTTGTTCATTAGTAAATCCTCTTACAGCTTGTTTTTTTAAGCTTTTAGGGCTTTTCTTTATTTGCTTTTTTAGTTGTCTCCACTCTTTTAAAGTATTTACTTTTGCAGCTTCAAACTGATTTATAGCAACAGCATAAGGAGTTAAAAGATTTTTCTTATACCATTCAAAGTTTTTATCTCCAACTTTACCTTTACCCAGTGTTGGATATATAAGTCCTACAAAATCTTCAGCAGAATAAGGAACAAAGAATTTAAATTTGCCTTTATTCTTACCTAGCATTTTAGCTCTATCTTCTGAGTACCTTGCTTCTGATTTTATGCCTTTAACTTTTTGCAAAATATCGTTGAACTCATTATCTAATATTTTAGAGGCCATCACTCTTGTAGATTTACCGGCGGCATCAATCTTATATTTATCAGCCATTGTTTGGCCGCTAATATCAATTATACTTGCAGGATCAATTCCACCTTGAACAAATACATCAGGATGAAAATATCTTTCTGTCCAGTGACTTGTATAAACATTCCACCCTTCACCCATTGCATTGCCTCTTTTAGATGCTTTTAATATATCATCTAAAGATTTATCTAATGCTATTACCTTGTAGTTTCTTTTTACTGCAGGATATGCAGTATTCCAAGGAACTTTATTTATTGCTGAATTTAATAAAAACAAACGAGCATTATTAGCTTGCATAGCGTGCTCCCACTCAATACCTCTTTTACCTTCTTTACCCGGTAATAAAAACTTAGAATATCCAACAACTTCCGCTCCTTGTCTAAACCATAAATTAGACCCGCCATTACTAGTATTGGTTAACATCATGACTAAGTTAACCATTTTGGGGTCTTTAGAAACTAAATTATATAGAGGTTTCATTGTTTGCTCAAACATGCTTAAATTAGCTAAGTTGTTTTCATTAACTTTGCCATTAACAAATGAATTAGCAATTTTATCTAATGTTTTACCTAAAGTGCTAAAAGCATATTTGTTTTTTGTCCAGCCTTTTGCGGCTCCAGTTAAATAAACAGCTTCACCGTCACGCTTAACTTTATTAAGCGTAGCGTTCATGTCTTTAATAAAAGCATTTTTTACTTGCTTCCGCTCTTTGTCTGCTTTTATTGTTCGCTTGTCATTTTCTCCAAAATTATCTTTAGCTTTTTTGTATGCTTTTTCTTGTTCTACAAAAAATCTAGGGCTGCTATTAATTATTATTTCAGCTGTATTAAAAGCATCAATTGGAACTTTACCTTTTGTTAAAGCAGTTTTCATAGCAGAAATTGCTCTTTTTCTTCCGCCGTTTGTGCTTAAATCAAAACCTATATTCGTTTCAGCATTAAAACCTTTCCATACGTTCATAGCGGGCATACCACCTTGCTCTTTAAAATTTGGTATACCAGCTAAAGTTTGTAAAGCAACATCATCAGGCTTAACTATTTTGCTAGCTAAAACAACACCGTGTTTTTCTTTAAATAATTTAGCGGTAGCTTTATCTTTTTTAGCGTACTCTATTCTTTTTTCATTGCCAATTCCTCTGGCTATTGCACTATTTAATGATTTTTTACGATCGCTTCTAGTAGAAGTTTTTTCATTTTTTGCCTCGTAATAATCTAAAAAATCTTCGTTGCTTGGAGGATTGTCAATATCCCAAGAAACAGCAGGCCCGCCACCTTTTTGAAAATCAATATTTGATAAAGCAATATCTTTTAAATCATCAATATTTTTCTTTATAAATTTAGAAAAATCTTCTGAAGTTTTGGTGTTTTTGCCTAATACTTCTGAAATATCTTTAAAAAGTTGCTTACTAAATAAATCATTAAATGCTTTATTACGAGAATTTACTTTTTTAAGATCTGATATATTTTTACCTGTTAAAGTTTTATCGGCTTTAATTGTAGCAAGTTCGGCCAGCTTATCTGATTTGTCGTTTAATTCCTTAGGTAAATTAAATTTTTCAAATACATTTCTAGTATCAGTTATTTCTGTTTTTTGGTCTTCAGCTACAACTTCTTTTGATTCGGGCGCATCTAATGTTTGCGCACCCTGCGTTACTTGCCCCCCAACTCTTTCATCTAAAACTCTTATAGCTCTATTTGCTAATTGGCTTTTAGCATAACCCCCAAAAGAACCCACCTCCGGATTGTATGTTTTAGCTAAACCTAGCAAAGAACTCGCTTTATTACGTTCTGTACCAAAAGTAAGGTCTGAAACAATATCTTGCTTGTTTTGATTATCAGCAAGATAATCCATTATAAATTGATCTTGTTCTTTACTTATACCTAGTCCAACTTTGCTTATTCTATCAACAACCGCTTGCGCTAAAGGTTCATAAGCTATAGCTGCTTCCGCTTGAAACGATTCAGGAGCATTATTTATTTTTCCGTCGTGTTTGTAGTTTTGAAATTCATTATTAACGGACCCTTCTTCAAACGCTAAATTTTCAACTATTTTAGAAGCTTCAACACCTTCTTGATCTTCCGGCTGAGATGTTGCGCCTAAATTAATTTTTTTGCCAGAAACAATTTTTCTATTAAAGTTTTTAATAAACTCAAATGCTTGTTCTCCGGTGTTAATTTTAAATTCACTCGCCTCATTAGGGTTAACAAAAGTATTTATAGAAGATTTTATATTATCTCTTAGTTTTGATAAAAAATCTTTACTTTCTTCTCTTATTATATCTTGATTTATTAAATCACTAATTACAGTAAAAAGTTCTTCTGACTGATCTTTTGTTTCATATAAAGATAACTTAGCTTTTATATTGTTTAATTGATCATTAGTAATATTGCCCTCGCCTTGCTCCATCTCAACCTGCAACATTAAATCATCTTTTACAGCGTCAAAAGCTTTTTTTGTAAGGCCTTTTGCTAGGAAAGCAGCATGCATATACTCGTGTATTGCTGCGGCTCTATTTGTTTTAGGCGCTATATCTGTAAACACCACGGCAGTTTTTGAATCTTTGTCAAAGAACCCATCATTGCCCGCTACGTTTTCTAATATTACTCTAGCTTCTTCCTTGTTTATAGTATCACCAGCGTCTGTAGTCATCGCAGGGCTTTCGCCCTCTATAAAAGAATTTAATTTAGAAATATCATTATTAGATACTCCTAATACTTTATTAGCCCATTTTGTTTTTTTATTATGGATCTTTACTTTTTGTAAATTTGTTTGAGTAGTTAACGCATTCCTATATATATCTCCCTCAGATAATCCTTCTACTGCTTCCAAAGATTTAAATCTTTTATCTGCGGAGTCTATTAAATCTCGTTTTTGCTGTTGTAAAGAATTAAATTCTTGCTCTAATTCTTTTCTTAATATATCCTTACTTTTTTCAGATATAGAAGGATCTGACGCTGCACTAGTCCAGTTACTGTTTATTTTTCTTGATTGCCTATCTAATTCAAATACTTGTTTTTGTTGCTCTTCAGATAGCCTTAAAAACCTAGCGGAAGTGATGTCTTGATTCTCGCTAATTGATTTTATTTTTTTAGTTATAATTTCACCAATTTGGTTTTTACGGTCAGTGGTTGTATTTTCATTTTTTAATTCTAAGGTAAGTTCAGATATTTCAGAAAGCCTATTTGCTATATCTTGCTTTTCTTGCTTAGAGGAAATTACATTGAGCATTGCAGCTCTACCAACAACACCTCCTTCGGCAACTCTAAAGCCTGTTCCTATTAAAGCACCTTGAGCCATAGCCTCATCCATGCCTTCCGTATAAGATTTTTCTTGACCGTCTATGTGTATATCAGCTATGTTTTGTGTTAAAGTTGTTAAGCCTTCCGTACCCCCCTCTATAACAGCGCCACCGGGTAAACGGGCTGCTGATTTACTTATAGCTTCTTTATATGAAGAAACAGGTATTGCCTTTCTAGCAGCCTTAAGATCATTTATAAGTTTAACAGTACCTAATCTTTCAAAAACACCTTCTGCAGCACCATATATACCACTTGTAGCTAGTTTAGTAAGATTATTAGTGTTAATTACATCATTATATTTATTTATTTGCTCAGTTATTTTATTTTTTTCGAGCTGGTCAGTTGTATTTTCTAACTGTTCTTTTAGTTTTGGTAAATTTTTTATAGCTTCTGCTTCGTTTACCGCATATTCAGAAATTCTACTAGTATATCCTGTAGTAAAAAATAATGGCAATGCAGCAGGTCCTGATGCAGCCATTATACCTGACGGCACAAAATTAATTAAAGCATCGCCCACCCACTCTGAAAATTGAGAAATGTTAGATACTGCCCCAATAGCAACAGGTTTTGCTAAATTTTCTTGTCTATTTTTAGCAAGCTCTTGGCTTAAATTTATTAAATCTTTTGTATACGATTTAGCTTTACCTTCTTCGCTTTTAAGCATGTCAAGCGTATAATTTACGCCTAACGCAATATCAATTCCTGTTTTAGCTAAAGTATTTTCTAACATATCTAAGTCGCTATAACTGCGCTTAAATGCGTCATAAATGCCTTTTGTCTTATTTAAATCAGATTGTTTTGCTATAATATCAGTGCTTCTTTCTTTTAAATCTTTAAGATTAAGCTGTAGCTCTTCAACCTCTTCAGGGGTTGGGTTTACACCCATATCAATGCTTATGTTTATAGCCTTTACTTTTTCTTCGTAAGCATTAAGATTGTCTGTAAATTCTAATTCTGATTGAGCATACGAAGCCTCTTGTTCTTCTTTTCTTTGTCCAAGCTGTTGTTTCAATTCTTGTTGAGCATATTCTGGAACATCTTCCATGAAGTCTCTTTCTTTTGTGTCAAACTCCTCTTGCATTTTTTCAGCAAGTGTTTCATCAGGTATTTCAAGATCTACACTTGGATTTTGCAGATATTCCTCATAAAGCTCACGCTCATTAGATTTGAATTCGCCTTGTTCAAAATTATTTTTTAATTGTTGCTGAAGATTTTTTTTCTTTGTACTAATATCCTCTATAGATGTTGCTTTATAGTATTCTTCTTCTAAATTATTTATTAACTCTTGTTTATTATCAGCTATTAAAGCTAATTCTTTTTGACGTGTTTGTTTTCTAACACTTTTGCGGGGTGATTCCAAAGAACCACTTTCCGACTGTAAACCCATATCTACGGGCTTTTCTGCCGCCGCAGGCACAGTCTCCTCCACAACGGCATTCGCCTTTCCCGCATTAGAATCAGGATTTGATTTTTGATATTCAGCTATTACAGCATTTATATTTTCTTCGGGTTGTCCCTCATCGAGCATTTGCTGTACAATTTGTTCTAATTCGTTCATTTACCTTGATTATAATTATTTATATATTGCTTTGCATCAAAATTTGTAGATGGTAAGTTATCTGGAAATGCAATTTTATTAGATTGTATAATTAAATCTAATTGGGTAGCTATTTCTTCAGGCGAAGATGTAATTGGAATTCTGGCTAATACATCACCTCCACTTGTCCTAGTTGACAAACCACCATCTTTTCCCTGGGTGGTAGCTGATTTTTGAGTTGATCTAATTACTAATTCACCATCTTCAACTATTGGTTCTTGAAGGTTAGGTGCTAAGCCTATTTTCTTTATATTAGGATAGCTTGCAAAAAACGTTTCTTCTCTTGATGGAGGAGGAGTGGGAGTTTGTTTTTCCAAGCGGGGCTCTAATGCGGTATCACCTAAAGCTAGATTTAGTTTTGGATCACTAGGAGTTGCCGGCAGCTGTACTTTCGTAGCAAAATAATCAGCAGGGTTTGTAGTTTTAGTTTCTTGACCATCTGTGTTACCGGTGGTTCCCGTAGCTCCTGTAGCCCCACGAACTGTCGATGCCAGTCTTGTAGTTTCCGTAGTGTTAAAGTAAGGTGCTAATAGATCGCGTGCTACTTCGTTAAATTTTGTTTTAACAAAGTTTTCAGGAGATTTAGATTTGTCATTAGCTGATAATTTAACAGCTAGATTAAAATCTTTAGCATCCATTCCGTCTCCGTCCCAATTATTCTTACTAGCGTAAGCTCTTATGGTTGTGTTGTCATCAAGCTCTGCATCAAACATTCTATTTAAATAAGGAGATAACTCTTCAAAAGTCATAGGGCGCTTGACTTTAACGCCGTTAACATCTTGATAAGTTGTAGAATATTTATCTGGGTCTTTTCTAATCATATCAACAACCCCGTTAACATAATCGAATGCGTTTTTTTTGGTAATATATTTAGGACCTTTGCCATCAGCAAGCATAGCTTTTACGGATTTTAAATAAGGCATTCCGCCTCTAGTTGAGCCTGCGAGCATAGTTTGATTTTCAACGTCTATTACACCTAGTACACTGCCTCCCCTGGTGATAGTCATAAGCTCATCTGTTTGTTCAGAAGTCATTGCTCCAAAGTCTATATTGTCTGCTTCGTAATCTTTGGTAAAATTAGTAATAACACCTTTAGTGCCTTCAACTAAGCTTAATATTTCATTCGGTACTTGTTTAGCATTATTATACTTAACAGTAAACTCACCTTCTCTACCTTCAGCATAGTATTGTTGTCGTTGTTGCAACAACTCAACTATTTCTTTTTTCTTATTAGTCAAAAGCTCTTTTACAGAATTATCAAATATGTCATTTCCAGTTCTACCCGCTACTAATCCAGAAAATTCTTGAGTGTAATAATCTTGCAAATCGGCGCTAACCTGGGCATCATAATTTTCTCTATCAACCCCTATATTATAGCCTTCTGCAGCAGCTGCACCAATTCCCATCCACGCAGGAGCAGACATTCTTTGCTTTTTCTCAACAAAAGTTCTGCCTTCTTGAAATTGTGACTGTTGGCCTCTACTGATAACATCAGAAGCTACACCACTTGTTCCAACTAAATAGCTTGTTTGAGACGTACTTCCGCTACTTCCACTACCTCCTCCATATACAGTAGCTAAACTTCGCTGTGAACTAGGTCTTCTATTATAAGTTTGCCTAGTTCTTCCAAGGGGTGTGCTTTTTAAACGCGTAACACCAGAGCTACCAAGAGTTGTTGAGCTTTCTATTTCAGGCTTTCCAATAGCAGATCCTGTAACATATTCTCCTTCATCTGTTCTTGTTACATTTACAACATTATTAACACCTTTAACTTTTCCAGTAGGGTCTTTGGTGCCGTGCTTTTTAACATTATAAGCTTTAGCTTCAACAACTACATTTTTAGCGTGCGCCTCAGCTTGAGCCATAGTAGCACCGGGGTTATTCTTTAAAAAAGTTTGTCTAGCATCATTTTCAAGCATAGAGTAACTATAAACCTCATTCCCGGTAGTAGCAGTAACTGGGCGAGGATTTAAAGTTGCAAGTTGTAATTTTTTCGGCTTGGTTTGGTCTTGTATTGGTTTTGCCAAAATATCACTCGCTTGGTTTTCTATACCACTATCCTCTAGGTTTTGAAGAGTATCTGTTGTTATTTGTTCAATAGTCTTATCATCTTCAGCTACTTTATCTGCTTTTTTCCGAGCATCATCTAATGCTTTTCCAATTGCATTTCCAGCCCCTAAAATAGCTTCTCCTAGTATATTAGGGGTTGTACCTGCTGCTGCGTATAAATCAAGGTTTATATCACCTCTTACTAACTGTCTTGCCATATTACTACTTTAATTATATTACTTAATTTAAAGGCCAAATATACCCCCTGCTCCTTGAGCCATCTGGCCTATACCCCCCACGAGCTGTTCTGTTGCGGTAGCTCTAGCTTGATCCGCAGCAACTTTACGGGCGGAAGCCATGTTTAAAAGCTCTCCTTGCTGTAGATACTGTTGGGATTGAATATCCTCTTCTCCTTGTGCTTCTAATTGTTGGAGCTTTGCCTGTTGATTTACTCTAGCCGCCATGTTGGCTTGTTCTTGTCTTGCTATATCCGCAGATATTCCAGCTTTAGACCTTAATGCAGCCTGAGCAATAGCTTGTGCTCCTCCCGGAGCTCCTCCTGATAATGTCGCAGCTTGCAATGATTGAGCAAGTGCTGCATCAGTTTGCTGCGCTTGAAACTGTGCTGCATCTTGATTTATAGTTAAATCTTCAGCAACATTTTCTAAACCTCTAAATGGATTAGTAAATGTAAAATCTTGAAAAGCTTGTTTTTGTGCAGCAAATTCAGCGTTTGCTCGTTTTTGTTCTTCTCGGCGCCTTCTGCCTCCAATCATAGACCCTGCGATGCTAGCTGCTCCTCCTATAAGTTGTCCTATCATTTTTAATTATTTAAGTTTGACTAATATAATATTCTGAACTTACAGCAAATAATTCTTTTGCTGTTGTAGATGAATTTCTAAGTCTTGTTTTTTGAAAAAATCCTTTAGTACCTGAAATATCTTCAGTGCTTCCCGTTGCTTGTAACACAAAATCTGTTAATGAATTAGCTTGGCCGGCTTGTATAGCGTATAAAGGTTGCGTACCAACAATAGCCCCGTGATACTTACCCTCTTTAAAGAACCAACCTAAAAATCCAGATTCATCTGAATCAAGCAATCGTACATTTGTAATATTATAAGTGCCATCTTGGTCACCTATTATTTCTACAGCTTCCCAGCCTTCACCACCTTCATAATTTAAAGATAACCAATCTGAAATAACCGTAGGATTATCGTTAAATATTACTTGCACTTCTGAATTATTAGCTACACCATAAAAGTTATTCCTATTAGCTGTGTTGGAATTATGTAAATAAACTTTACCATTTTTAAAAGTATAAAATCTATTATTAAGAGTTACACCTGTTTCAGGTATATAACTATACCTTGATGCCCAGCCCTGCGAAGCTAAACTATAGCCCGCAGTAATTTCGGTTGTTTCATTGGGTATTGTTTCTGTACCTATAGACGCATGACCAGAGTCATATCCCTGTATAGATAATACATACATTTTTTTATAACCGTTATATATACCTATAATTTTATTAGAAGTGTTTAAAGCCCCTAATCGGTCTCTAAAAAAGTTACTCATGCCATTTCTACTAATGGGAAATAATTGTCCGTTAGAAGGCGTTAATTGCATTACAGAGCCACGCTTAGCGTCTGTAAAGAATATATTATTGTTAAAATAAGCAAAAGACTCAGGATGGGTGCTAATTCCATAGTTACCGCCAAAGCCCATTGCTTGGCCTAATACTAAATTTGTAGCGGTTACATTAACACCATCATCTGCATTAAACAACGCATCTTTATCTGCTAATATTTTAAATACTTTATCTTCGCAGAAAGCTAATAAGTTTGTATCCAGCGCAAAAAGTTTTTGTATGCCGCCGTAATTAGGTTCGAGATCTTTTGTAATTCCGTCTGTTAAATTAAATTTATTTAATTCATTTATACCAGTTCTAGAATTATATAATCCAGAAAATATTAAACCGTTTTTTCTCCGTTCTTCGCCATAGTTAGCTTCAGGGGTGTTGACCCGGATCCCTTTAACCATGGAGGTAGAGTTAAATTTATCTTGTATCTTTACAGATTCTAAATAAGTTTTATTATTTGTACCACCTATTGTAGCTATACAGTTAGACCAAGGAATAACATTTGTATCTCCGTGGTCTTCATTAATTGAAAATATCTTAGATGCTTCCCAATATAAATTAAGATTTGAATCATCACCTGGTTCAGTTTCAAAATCTAAAAATTTTATTTCTTTAAGATCTCCCTCTTCATCTAATTCAGTCTGTTCTACAGGTATTTGAGCAAAAGACTCAATATCTGTTTTTCTAGGAACTTTTACAAAAAATGAACCCTTTAGCTTTTTTTGACCTGATTCAGATAAACCTAATCTAAAAAATTTTAATACAGGTTGCGGGATTTCATTAAAATTCCAGTCACCATAACCTTTGCTTTGACCATATGTGCCGGTTCCTGGGACTATATCAATTCCTTTTAAATTAGTTACTATGTTATCATCATCTAACCTATCTCCAACAACAAATTTAAGAATATTTTTTTCATTTTGTGCGCTTCCATCATTACTGTTCATCCCGAAAGTAATTGATTCAACTAACATTTTTTTAGTTTCAATCGTTTGTCCGGCTGGAAGTCCATTATGTCCTTGCTTCAAGGCTATTTGCACGCAAAGTCTTTCTGCAAAATTTTGCATATTTACAACAGTAGTTGTGCTAGTCAAATCAGTTTTATTAAGCGTAGTTGTACCTCCTTGAGACGTAATATATCTGTTTATAGCAGAAATATTTAAACACGCAACGTTATTTGGATCCATCTTCCTGCTCATAATAAAAAACTCCTGGTTATTAGCTGAGTTTGAATTAACAGGAATAAGTTGGTTAGATGAGGACGCAGTAGAACTTAGACTTTGATTAAAATTACTAACGCTGGTTGTATTACCACTTCCGATTTCAAATTGTTTTATAGTCTCTCTTTCAATAACTTGAGACTTAACTACATCAGGTGCCTCATTTTCAATGTCTAAAACAGGCAATCTTGAAAGCTCTTCTAGGGTAACACCCCTGCTGTCTGTACCCGACATACCATCTCTTCTGGGCATTAAAAAAGAATCTTCTGTTACTTTATTTCTATCCTTAGAATCAAACTGTAAATATACATTAGCTGTTTCTGTGTCGCCTGGTTCTCCATCTAAATACGTATTAAACGCAGTTAAGTTAAAAAAGTCGGTTGAAACGTCTTTAACATAGTACTTATAATATCTTGCCCATTCAGGAGGTGCGCTAGCAATTTTTGCCGCTAATTTTATTCTGCTTTTATAACAAAAAGCTGTTTTTATTAAAGAAGTATTATCTGTGTTTTTTCCTGTAGTCTGTGTTAATAAACCACCTTGCCTGCCATACTTGTCTAAATAAGACACGCCAACATCATAAGTTCTGTTTGTTTTAACAGAAGGCCCTGAAACTGGATCTAATTGGCCTGAAAGGCTAACCGCTACTTCAAAACCTTTACCACCTAAATCATCTTTATTTTGATTATATTTAGATAAATAATTACCATACATTATTCTATTAGCGGTAAATTCTTGAGATTTAGCAGACCTTGGAACAGAATCAAATTGTCTAGTTAGTTCTGTATCTGGAAGAGCCGCACCAAATGCTCTTTTGGATATTATTATACCGTTTAAAGTACCTTGGCCTCTTTCGGAAGGATCTATTTCTATTGTTTTTAATATGTAAACAGTGCTGGAAATAGACTCTGTATATAAAATATCAATAGATACAACATCTTCTCTGCCTTTAGGAATGTCGTTGATTATGATGTTTTCTAAATCATTTATCATAGAAACATTAAAACCTTTTTCATATCTATCATTTAATACAGTTGTATCTTGTTTTTTTGAAACAAATTGCACTTCTGTAAAAGGCGCGTATGGTGAAAACTCTCCATCATCATATTTGTATCTATAGCTAATGTAAGGAAATATTTTTTCAAAAGGCTTTTGTTTTTCTGCCATATTTTTTTATTAATTATAAAGTAGGATAACTTAAAATACCCGACGTATCATATCTAACCTCAATTATTTCTTGTGCGTTTTGTAATAACCAACCCCCTTTAAGATAATAGTGTGTTGGAAGATTTTTATAATTTCTAGGATTAGTAGAAAAAGCAAACTTTTTTAAATCTAAAGAGGCAGGAAAAATATAAATATTATATCCTCCTTTTATATGCCTTTCTGAACCATTAAAAGGTAGTTGATCATTTATAAAAGTTCGTCCAAAGTCAGTATTTCTTGCCTTAGGTGCATATATCTTTAACGAATTTCCAGACCTAACTACAGTAGCACCATCGGGACCAGTTGCACCATACAGTGAAACCGCTCCACCACCACCACCACCATCATTCGTCCCAAGATATGTTCTTTGATTTTCTGTCCAATTAGCCTCTTGGAATTCATTTTGCATCCATGTGGAGTTGTCTGCATACTTGCCAGTTACATATTGCCATTCAACATTAGAATTTATGTTTATTTGAACATAAGGCGGAAAATATAAACCGGCAGCAGCACGTCTTTTTACATCAGCGTGCACAAACATACCTGAAGGAGATCCATTTTTAAAAACACCTGCTAAACCACCAAACGGCGCATGAGGGCTCCAATATACCGCGTCGTTAGTAGCTTCTATTTTAGCCTCAATAGGAGCGGGATCTTCCATGTGAAAGTCCCGTACTGCATCACCTAGTTGAGTTTTCACCGGGTCTACATTATCAAATTTATATGTAAAATAAGGCAATATGTAAAATTTTTTTCCCACAACAGCGCTGGGGAAATTATCAAAAAACGGCAAATAATTACTATATGAGCCGCTTGTCCCTAAACTATCTGCACTAGTTGGAGCTAATTGAGAATAAGCTTTAACATTATGCTTATTCCAGGCGTTACTAGAATCATTATATTGAGTTAAAAAATTGTCCGGTGAGCTAGGCTTTGACAAACTAGAGTTTTCTAAAAAGTAAAAACCGTATTCAATTATCTGCGGAATAGGCTTTCTTTCATATGCAAATTCGGCTTTAAGTCTATTTTTAGACCTAGCCGAAGCTTGTTCGCCTGAAATTCCAGGATTTAAAATAAACCCAGAAGTATCTGGAGGTATTATATCAAAATATATAATTTCTGGAACTTCAATGTTCGCATTAATAGAATTATTTATTAATTTATAATCTGAAATAACAGTATGAGAATTACCATTATAGCTGTATTCAATAAAACCAGCTGCGTAATAATCTACCTGCTCTATGTTCCTAACTATACGAAAACTATCTGCTGTTGAACCTTTAAAATTATTAAGAGATATAAAATTCCCCAAAGAACTTCCTGCACCAAAAATATCTTCGTAGTCTACTCTAATTCTATTAGTAGCACTCGCCATTGTTGCAGCATTACCTGATTGATCTGCAAATGGCTGTGGAAATAAGGAAGCCTTTTTAACAAAAATTCCTGCGTCTGTTATTGAAGAAGCTGTTCCACTTCTAAAACTATATTCAAAATCAACTCTAGCTTCAATTTTTGATTTTAAGTATACATCTTTTACAAAAACTGTAGGAGGATGTAAAACATTAGTAGTATTTTGAGCCGTATTAAAACTTTGTAAAGATCCGTAATGATTAGAATTAATTATAGCATTTAAGGTTTCAGATCCATTATAAGAAATATCTCCGCTTACGCTTGTTGTTTGTACAGGTTTTACATAAGGCACGTAATAATATACACTTTTAGGGTTTAATCCTGTTATATCTGCTTTAAAATCTAAAAAATCATTTGTTGATTGATTTATATGATTATTTGCTGTGGTCGTGTTTACATCTGTAGAAACATATTTTGTCGCACCAGCTATCCAAGCATCTAAATCAGGGTTTCTTGAATCCGATAAAGACCTAGGAACACTAATATTTGTTCCTGCGACTGCAGCCGCCGGCGGTTTAACTGTGCTTACATAAAAACCTATCTCAGATATATCTTTACCTGTATTATTAATACTTGAGTTTAATGTAACAGTACTACTAGTAATACTTGTAGCATCTTGCTCTAGCGAATTCTTATTTAAAACTATTGGTGCTCCTATAACATTTTTAGTTAATTTATCTTTTACTTTAGTATTTGAAGCGCCTGAATCTATGTTAAATGCATCTGTATAATGCGTTTTGCCGTCTACTACCACATAACCAACAGCTGCCCAATTTTCCCCTAGGGGTTTTATATTATTATTAGACATGTGGTTAAACTCATTATTTGTTAGACCAGGTATCTCTATAGCGTTTGTAACCGTATATCTGCCTTTATTGTTGCTACCTGCATGAGGCGAAAATGTAAGCTCGCTTTTAGAGATCTGTATACTGGTTGAGTTAGAAGAATTTATAATTTCTTCAACTGTATCCCATTTTCCATCTTTACTATTTGCTATTTCTTGCGCGGTAAAAGGTTTTGAAACTATGATCCCTATATCTTCTAATGTTTTTGTGTCATCAAACTTAATAAGGTCTAATTCATATTTAACTTCTATATCTTTAATACCTGCATCAGAGGCTGAATTAGCTTTAGTATCCCACGTGGAGCTTGTTATAGCAATCGTAGGATTATTAACAGTATTTACTGGAACTTTAAAATAATTTACTCCAGCTGCCTTTTCATTACTTCCAGCAAACCCGGTGTGTTTTATATAAGCAACATATGCTACTTGCTCTCCCTGTGCCAAATTACCTGGTAGAAAGCTAGCAATATCTAAACTAAACTGTCCCCCCTCTTCGAAATCATAACCTGTTACAGGAACTTTAAATGTATCCGAAGTATTTTTTAATGGGCTACCAGAAAAAGGACCTTTAATAACATCTTGTTGTATTGTAAAATCAGGAGAATTTCTAAAATAAAAACCAACTTCTGTAACTTCCATTTTAGGGTGAAGCATTTTTCTATTTCTAACATTACTATAAGTATAGCCTGAAATTACAAGAGTGTTAGCATTAGTTGTATCTCTTGCACCGGTAGAATAAACGGTGGGAGGCAGTGTTGTTTGCGACTTAAACTTTTTTATTGCTTGGTTTGAAGTCGTTAAAGCCTCACCATAAATAATACCATTTTTATTTTCAGCATAAGGAACGTAGTAGTAAAAATGATTTGGCTTGGGCGCTTTTGTAATATATATTTCATTTGGATCTCTATAATCTGCGGGAAAATTATGTCCGCTGTCGATTATTTCTTGCACAGTAGGAGCGGGATCATTGTCATTTAGTCTTCCTTCGGCTACATAAAAGCCTGCTCTAGTTATAGGCGAGCCTCCATCGCTTAAATACTTAGCTGAAAATTCATAATCCGTTTGACTTATTTTTTTTTCTGGTTGAGTGACTAAACTAGTGGGCGCAGTTGAAGATACAACTTGGTTATATACATTTATTGTTTTTACAGGGCTATAGATTATTTCTTCTTGTCCTCTTAGCTTTATAAAAGCAACAGCACAAAATTTACCAGTTGTTAAAGAAGAGCTATAGTATGGGGAGTTTGTATCAATACCTTCTATATTAAATACAGAAGTAGCGCTGCTACCATCTAACACATAATCACCTGTAACTTTTGTAGAAGTAACGCCTTGGTTTTTTATTAAGTCTTCTATACTGCTATCTGTTTGAGAATATATAAACCCTCCATCCACTAAAGAGCCGCCTCCAAAAAAAGCTTTTGCTTCCATCTTAACTAAATCTATAGAGGTAGCTTTAAAATCTAATTCAACTCTTCCTTTAGCGGGGTCTTCTTGTTTTAAAGCACTTTCTCCATCAGCTATTTCTAGTTCTTCTACAGTAACATCATTAATAGTTAGATCATCTCTTCCAATACCAAAATTTTCTGTTACAACAGCTGTAGAAAGCTTTTTATCAGAAATACCAGCGTGATCTTTTATCACGGTTATATCTCTTTCTTCAAAAGGTCTTCCATATATATGAGTTGTTCCAGAAGAGTGGTCAACTTTTACATTTAAAAATTCTCCAGTTGTGCTATCTCCTCTAAACTTTTCTATGTTAATTTTTTTAGGCTCTGTAACACCGTCTGAATAAAATAACATATTATCTACTATATTAATAGCTGTTATTAAACGCGTTGGATCAAATTGTAATATATTACTTGCCATATTTATATTTCTGTATATTGTACTATAACAAAACCGTCATTTTGTTTAACCTGATTTATAACTTCTAATTCATCAATTGAAATACTATTTTCTATGTATATTGTTTCCCCTAAGTTAATAACATCTTCTTCTTTAAAATTTAAATTTAGCATGTATTTATTTTTTATAGAATCTATTTTTATTTTAGCGGGTGCTTCAAAAATAGTTTTTGAGTTTATTTCATTTGAAGGGTGTAAAATTATTTCTGCCATTATGTAGTATATGTTATATTAACAGTAGGGGTGCTCCCTAATAAAGATGGTGTGCCCTCAAATATTATTCCAGGCACTGTACCAAAAATAGAGGTAGAAGTATCTTCTACATAATAATCAAAGTCTACTCCTTCTGTTTTACCCGTTACTGTTACAGATAAATTTTCAGCATTAAAAGAACTAGCAAAAGAACTTGCACTAGTAGAGGTTATTACTGAAGTTGTATTATTTAGAGGAATTATACACCGTTCTTTTTCACCAGATAAAACTGGCCCTAATATATATGTTGCATTAGGCGCAATTGAAGTGTTATGATTGTATTCATAACTATTTATATCAGCATTAGCCACGTGTACTCCTGTTAAATTTAAAGTTAGTGTTGATGTAAAATAAGTACCCGAAGGAGCCCCGTTGTTTATTCTTATTGTTTTTGATTGAATACCGGTTATAGATGGAATAAATATTTGATAACTTGTATTAGAGGCAAAATTATCTACATATATAGACGCGGTTTTAGTATTAGATCCAGAACCATTAGCTGCTGCAAAAGTTAAACCAGACGGAGACGAAGAAAATCCAGAAAGGCTAGAATGTAACGACGTTGTAACAGTTCCGTTTGCTCTTAAACCATCATTAGATGGAGCTGATATATTTAAATAACAATCACCACTAGCTTTAAAAAAACTTCCATATCCTAAATTTCTGTGTACTACTTCATCTGTAGCATTACCAGTAGTAACATCTGCTATAGCAGGAACAATAACATATTCTATACCACTTATCCTATTAACAGGAGGCGGTGTTTTTGTTGTAAATGTTTGTACAGCGCCATTGCCGGTTCCTACAGAGTTAATAGCAAATCCAGCGTAACTAATAAGTTTATTACTAGGTAAAGCAGTTATATCTTTAACGAACTTATTCCTAACATTAGAATTTGTTACAGTAAATCTAGTTATACCTGCGCCGCCGTTGATCAGTTCACTTAATGTTAAAGCCGTATTACTTGCTGTTTTATAGCCATAATAAAACCCTTCTGACGTGACATTAACGCTGTCGTTAGTCAAAGAAGCCGATATAGTAGCGGTAGTTTCACCTATTGTTAAAGGCATAATTTACTTTTTAATAATTAATTTAAAGTGTTATAACTTCTGGAGATGTTATACTAGCTTGAGTTGCAGATACGGTTCCTATTAACATTTCTCCTCCATTTTGAAATTCGCTAGGTACAATTCCTCTAACAGTTACTTTTTTTGTAACATTAGATCCTGTTGTGTTTGGGCTAAAATTAGGTGTTAAAGACTCTACATCTACGTCAGCATCTACAGAAATTGTACCATCTTGCGCAACTCCAGCAACTGCATTAATTTCAGAAAATAATAAAATGTTGTTTACAGTAGTTGACAAAACAGAACTGTCTAATATAATGGGCTTTGTTTGATTTGAAGATGCTGTTAAATCATATTCAAATATACCGTCCATTTTATCACCTGTAACAAAGAAATATATTTTTTCTTCTTCAGGATGTGGTATGCTACCTATAACTTTAGCATTAGGATTAGATGATGGACTTAAGCCTAAAATATCTTGTCCAGCTAAAAGTTCATTACCTTTTAAATTTTCAATAGCGCCAATGTTCCCATCTTCTGAAAAATCTACACTAACGTTAAGTGCGTCTCTATATTCGCCCGGCTTTAATATTTTTTCTTCAATATCTTTATTCATCCGAGCAGCCTGAAACGTTCTTTTGCTTTCT
>Ga0181420_1000296_pt1 | contig 20396 bp, 29 predicted proteins | sample 43SPOviralmetaG_FD_130145 | JGI IMG/M metagenome (GOLD analysis project Ga0181420, IMG submission 130145) | Marine viral communities from the oligotrophic San Pedro Time Series (SPOT) site, San Pedro Channel, CA, USA - 43 SPOT_SRF_2013-05-22 | ecosystem: Environmental > Aquatic > Marine > Strait... | reverse complement strand
TATAGTCATCTCCAATCTCTTTTACAATCTCTTTTAAAAAATCCATAATAAACTAAAAATTTTTGGGGTGAGTAACAACATCTCCGTGTATCTCATCTATACGTGCATGATCAACATTGATATGAGCTCCAGATTCTAGAACTGTTGCAATTCTTTCAAGTGCATCAGCAATCCTATCTACTGATGATGTATTTTCATTAGTCATTCAAATCGTCATCCCATATTGTTCTCTGAGTGTTTTCTTGTAAGGTCCTCCAGGATTTGTATCTCTAACTTCCTTAACCGTGTTTAGTTTTTGATAAAGAGCTGCATCACCACCCAGTCTGAGGGCACTTACAATAGTATCCAATTCTTTGTCGTTGATTGGTAGGTCCATTTATGCGAAAAAAAGTTCTAGGTTTACAGTTTTCTCAACATTCCAACCGATAGCGTCAAGGATTACCTTGACAGGGTAAAGGAAGGCTTTGTTGAATTGTAGGTCATAATCAATGTATTTGCCAAGTCCAAATTCATATGGAAAATCAGAAGCAAAAGAAATCACATTTTCCCTAATAGGATTTGGTTTAGACAGGTGAATGAATTTGATTTTGTCACCATTACTGATGAAGGAATACTTAGAATCTAATTTCATCTTCTTCACCAAATGATTATGTAGGAGACAACCACGAACATGCATTGGACATCCCTTGCCGTAGATTGTAGAATGACTCCTATGTTTGTTTACATCAGAAACACTACGAGGGAAGGCAATCTCCTCAGGTGTCATCTTGCTGAACCTACCCCTGCAGTCGTCAATGTACTTAATGACATCCTCTTCGGTCCCATTCATCATCAACTTTAGGGCACCTTTAATCATGTCCCTACAGGGTGCTGGTGTCGAAGACTTGACAGCTTCAATACCCATGATCTTCAGTTTCGGGTCTTCATACCTGACACCCTCACTGTCCCAAACATTGAGAATGTATCGTTTCTTTGCCGTCCAGATGCCACGATCAGCGATATTCTCTCGCTTCATCTGCATCTTCTGGTCGTAAGCGTTTACATACGTCGCGAGTTTCTGGTAGCTTTTCTCAATAAACGGTTCCAGTTTGTCCTGACAAATCTGGTCAATGATTCCCACAATCTTAGTCTTCTCGCCGCACTTATTGCTAAAAAATTTATCAACAAGAGGTCCGAAATTAAGATAAATTGAATCAGTGTCAGATGCGATGACATAGTCAACATCTTCTGTCTTTAACAAACTATTTAGATAACCGTTTACTTTATTCTCAATCCAACGGATAGAGACTTGACCAGAAAGCGTAATCGCCTCCGCATTGGCCAGTTTATAGTACCTAAAATACTGATTACCGATAGCACCATAAGCAGAGTTGAGTGCAATCTTACGAGCCATCTGGAAATTGTTGAACTTCGCGACATCTTTTTCTGTCTGATTTCTCAACCGTATTAAATCAGAATCAGACAAATTTGCAAAGGGATTGTCAGAGGATGCTGTTATTTCCTGTTCAACACCTTCACCAGCCCCACCAATCAGATATCCCATTACTTAATACCCCGTCGTTTCATTTCAGCTTCAATGTCCACTAGTTGTTGTTTAGACTTCAACATCTTCTTCTTAAAAACCTTACGGTCAGCATACATCTTCTCCATCAATTCAGGTAGGAAACCTTTAGTATCTTTACGAAACATAGCCCCGTTAGCACAGACGGCATAGTCACTGTAAAGTTCAAAGTTGAGTTTCTCTTCCAGGATTTTATCGACTGTCACACTAGGGTGTCTCTCATCCATGAGTGTTTCAGGAGAAATATTATACTGCATCATCAAGTGAGGATATAGGGAGTTCAAGTCAAAGGACACCACATATTCATAGACACCTGGTTTGGGTTCCTTGACATATGCTCCAGCGAATTTGTCATCCTTTTCGGACCTATTTTTGGGTGGGATGACAATATTTCTCTTCTTTAGATAATTGTAGATAATCGTGTCCCACATACGAACCTGAGCCATAGGGTCAATGAAGTTCACCTTTGCATCAAATGCCATGGTGATGACTAACTCAATCAGTTTCATCTTGTCTTCCAGACGGTCAACAAGTTCAACGTCTTTGATGTTGTAGTCAATGAACTTTTTCCAGTTCCCCCTATAGAAATCTTTGAACGTATCAAACTCACTATGGTCCAGTTTCTTTTGTCCCAGCTCAACATCACCGATAAAGTCCAGTCGATAGGACTCACGGTTTACATAAGTAAATTTCTTGTAGAGTTCCAGATAGTCGAGTGTAGTGACACCAACAATCGAGTAGACATTATATTCACGACCAGAGATACCAATCATATCATGGTCTACCATCTTCCACGGTGAGAGTTGCTTCATCTTCTTCTCACCCATGATACGAGACATCCGACCACAGAGATATGGAATATCGTACAAACGAACATTCCAACCAGTAACCACATCAGGAGTATTTTGTTCCCACCAATACAGAAAAGATTCAAGCATTGCAATCTCATCACTATGGTAGTGATAAGTTACATTCTTCTGTGATGGCGTATAGGGATGACGACCCCAAGTGGTAATCTGTTTGGTCGCATAGTCCTGAATAGAGATAGACAACATCTCTTCAGAACATGAGTCTGGACTAGGGAATCCTTCCTCAGACTGGACCTCAATATCCATCGTGACAAGTCCGACTTTATTAATATCAAACTTAATCTCTTCTTCAGCATACTTGTCTGAGATATATTGATAAACATATCTCTCGTTTCCATAGACACTGAATCCTTCTACTCCATCATACCTTTTGATGAACTCTCTACAATCTCTTACCAATCCAGGTTGAATAGGTTCAACATATTGACCCTCAAGTGTTTTCCACTTAGTCTCTTTCTTTGATTTGACAAAGAGAGTAGGGTTATACTTCTCCTGAAACATTACTTTCCGACCGTCTTCATATCCTCGGACGAGAAAGTTGTTACCAATCATCTGGACATTAGTATAGAATCTCATTCTCTGTCTAACATCTCCTCATATTTCTTAGTAAGTTTAGTGTTAGGGTCCACAATAGTCAAGATTTTATCTGAACTAATCATAAATGTATTTTGATTGGTTATATTCATTAACCAAGGAGATAAGACCATGACTCCCTCTTGTATAGTAATCCTATCGTCTGATGTACTAACCACAAAAGGTTCAGTTAACTTACAATCAGGTTCACCTAATTCAGAAGTTACTTCCTCAATCTGACTCAGAATCAACTGATTGTTCATCAGCACCAATAACTTCAGATTCTTGATTTCCATAACTCTTAATACCTTTTTCGTAAGTTTCTTTTAAATCATCTATTGGGTCCATAATACTAATGACCCAGTCAGCAACAACAGGAATAGTAGTGTCCTTACTAAGTGGCATCCATGGTGTCAATCTTAGTTTGAATGGTGCTTTACCTTCTTTGTTTAACTCATTACCAATTAATTTAGCAGAACAAGGATACTTAAAAAAGTATCCAACTACCTGGTCATTTGCAACCATCTCCTCCATATCAGCAATAACGTCTTCACCAGACTTCAGTAGTGCAAGTTTAATTGTCATTTGCCAACTCCATAATCAGGTGCTTCTAATTCCAGTTTACTAATAGTGTCATGAAGACGAGCAATAGCTGCTTTCGTTTCAGGAGTCTCTTCCCAACTCCACTCTTCTTTACGACCCTTACTGTCTTTCTTTTCTTTCTTGGGCATAGGTAGTTCTTTATCGATTAAAGTATAGCATAAAAAAAGGGGGGTGTCAACTGGATTGTGCCAGTTTACCCCGCGGCGACGATATGGATTATTTATCAGTCTCGTCTAAACCATACCAGATTCTCTTCTGATGTTTCTCTGGAACAATTCTACCCAGAGTGACAGTGAGAAGACCATTCATAAAATCAACAGACTTGACCTCGGTATCATCAGCGATGGTCCAAGCCCTTGTGAAAGACCTCTGTGCGAGACCACGATGAACATATGCGTCATCAGGTGTGTCAGTAGCCTTAGCTCCCTCAATAACCAGTTTACCCCGTTCTGTGAAGACCTTTACATCAGTCTCAGCAAAACCAGCCAATGCAATTTCTAGTTTGAACTGATCTTCAGTTACAGCAACTAGATTGTATGGTGGGTAGTTGTTTGTTTCATGGGTGAAGACACGATTGAAGTAGTCTTCCATTCCAATACTATTTCTTGCGATTCTATCAACCAGTTGGTCGATATTGGCAACATTATACCTTGCTAGTGTAGACATAGTTCTCCTTAGTAAGCGAGTATGTAAATCAAAGACCCCGAAGGCATCTTTGGCGTAAAAGGGGGTTCAGTAGAACCCGAACCTCTCACATACTAATTATAACAGATACAAAAAAGAGGGGTGTAGTAAAAACTACACTCCCTCATACGGGTTTCCGACATTCGTAGAGTCTGCACGAAAGACTCAGAATTATTTAGATTCTTCTTCCTTTACTTTCTTACCAATATTATACTTCTGTTCCAATACCCAATCGTTCTTGTCACGATAAGGAAGAACTTTAATCTGATTCAAAGGAGCAATATCAAGGATATTATCTTCAATAACAACTGACACTAGACCCCAGTCAGAAAGCAACCGAGTAATACGATTCCTACGCTGAACATCATTAACAGTAAGATTAGCGTATTTGCCATCAAGAGCAAATAACTCCTTAAAGTGTACGATGTAATATTTACCCTGTTTATGGAGAATATGACAGGATTGGTAAAGTTTCTTCTCTTTTCGTGAAGCCACTCCAATCCTAGTAAGAGTTTCCCTCACCTTCAAAAAATCATCAGGTTCATTTAACTTGACCTCAATCATCTTATTTTGAGACCAAGAAACCTGAGGTTCAGTTGTTTGTGTCATTTTTTACCACCAATGTCAAGTCGTTGTTTCATGTAATCGATTTGTTCAGTGGATAAAATCCTCATGACTTGACGAGCTTTCTCATTACTATAACCATAGTATGATTTGACGATGTCAAGATCGGAATCTTTATCCTTCCGAATCCAAGGAGAAAATCTCTTCCTCTTTCTCAAGATATTTAGATAAAATTTATATTGCATATCTTTATCTAAGAAATGACACTTATTCATTTCATTGGCAAAAAGTACAGTGTCAAGATGACCTGACAGACATTTGTTAATAATAAAGGGGGGATATGACTTGATGATATTTTCATCATCTTCAGTAAGGTCTTCCTTATTGAAGTTGATAGAGTTCAGCCAATCCTTCAGTTCGGGTTCCATCAAAAGTGAAATTCAATAAGTGGTCTTGGTGGTATATTCAAATCTCTATGAAGATACTTCTCTCCATGGTGTCCGTAACCTGGACCACCGTGAGAATGACGGTGACAATGCCAAAGACCATTACTGTTATGATAGTGACAATGTTTATGTTTTGGAATATATCTTGGGTGATGATGATGAGGTCTCCCATAGTTGGGATGATTGGGATACCTCCTGTGTGCCATAGCTGGAGCAGCAAAGACAAGGCTACCAGCTAGTAATAGAATCAGTTTCTTCATAGAATTAGTTTCTTACTAGGTGTTTGGATCTTATTAGGATCAAAGATACTCTCATAATTCTCTACAACCTCACCATTAGCATCACAGATATAGACAATAAAACTTTTGTCAATAGTGAGGGTTGTGTCTTTCTTTTGAAGAAAAGACCAGGGACCAAATCCAATAGAACCCTGTGCGTTTGGCATAGCAACTAGAGGATTCTCAATCTCAATAGTCTTCTCATCTTCATTAATAAGGTTGAAGATTACTTCTTCACCCGTGTTCATACGAAATACTTTTACATTCATTCTACTTTCTCCAAAAAATTATCAACTGAGTTGGCCATGACTCTATATCCAGAACCAACATAAATTTGACCTATGACTACGGCTACGGTAGCTAACCCCCAGAAATAATAATAAAATCTGGACTTTTTCTGTCTACTTTTACTCATTTGAATTGACACTCCACCATAATTTCAGTTAAACAAGCGAGAATATTTATCTCTTGATCAGCCACGAACGAACTTTGATACTGGTACTTAGCGATAATAAGGACAGCTGCAGCAACACCAGGGCCTTCAAGATTGTTATAGCAGGCATCGTAGATGCTACGAAGAAGAACAGCGGGATCGTTATCAAGATTATTAACAACCCACTTACGGACGCTAGAAAAGTCTTTCTCCTTAAGTCTTTTGAAGAGGTCATCTGTTTTTACCGCGGCGAAAGATGCAAGAATACCAGAGTCAATATCTCCACCAGAAGAGTATCTCTGACACTCATTCAAAACACGTCTCCAATCAGGGAAGTGTTTCTGAATGAGTTCTACCAGGACCTTGTTATCATATTTAATACCCTCTGTACCCAAGATTTCTTGGAGACGTTGGAAGAACTTTCCTGCAAGTTCCTGTCTTTCTTTTCCCCTAATGGCAAAATCGATGACTGCACATCGGGAGTGGAGGGGAGCAACAATCTTGTTTTTGTAGTTGCAGGTGAAGATGAATCTGCAATTACCAATAAATTCCTCAGTAAATGCCCGTAGGGCGAGTTGTACATCTGGGGTCGTGTTATCTGCTTCATCAATAATGATGACTTTGTGTTTAGCAGTTGACGAAAGCGATACGGTCGAAGCAAAGTTCTTCGCATTGTTCCTGACAGTGTCCAGGAATCGTCCCTCGTCAGATCCGTTAATGACATAAACATCTACTCCAAGTTCATTACATAAGGCTTTGGCGACAGTGGTTTTGCCACATCCAGGAGGTCCAGATAAAAGAAGATTAGGAACCTCACCTTTATCTAGGAAAGCTTTGAATGTATTCTTAATATTGTCAGGAAGAATACACTCATCAATAGTCTTGGGTCGATATTTCTCAACCCATACAAATTCATCACGCATAATATAAAATCAATTAGTGGTCTTGTTGATAGCCAGTAAAGTCTCGTAAGGGATCCATGCTGGATGTTCGTCAGCGAACTGAACCTGAACTTCAGTAATTACTTTTTCAAGTTCTTTACTATAAGTTTCTCTAGTATTTTTTACTGGACTTAATGGATTAGTAATCATTCTAAAGGACGAACAAATTCATTTGACACAATATCAGTTGCCTTCAATTGTTCTCTCATATATTCTACACCATTTTCAGGTATAGCGGTATCCCCACAAGTAAAAACATCACATACAGCCATACCATTTTCAGGCCATGTATGAATACTAAGATGACTCTCAGCAAGCATAGCGATACCTGTTACACCTTGAGGATCAAATTTATGAACAGTTAAATCAAGCAAAGTTGATTTACATTCTTTTGATGCTCTAAACAAAACCATTCGTATGAACTCTTTATCATTAAGCAAATCAAAAGGGCAACCTTTCAAAGTAAAAAGAATGTGTTTCATTATACCCATTCAGGTTTGCGGTTAGGGAGTCGAAGGTAGTTATCCTTGACCCAAGGTTTAGATGAGATGTACATCTTGTAAGCAGTGAAGATATCAATGCTTGTATCGTACTTGAACTCATCAGGGCCCGCAAAGACAAAGGGTGTTGTATCCTTTCCACTGCGACCTTGTGGATCTGCAGTAGGAAGTATCTCCTTTGCTGCTAGAAGGGTCTTCTGGCAGGTGTGGACCTTATCATAGCGAGCAGTGTACTCATCACACATAGCAAGTCCATGAGCAAGCAACCACTGCCAGTTAGTCACAAACTCATTTGCCCATTTAGTACAGGGATGATTACGAAAAGCACCCTTCTCAGTAGCATAAGGAGTACCATCTGCTCTAGGAAGAGTGCCAAAGTTATGTCCCCATTTGTCAGAGCACACAATAGCAAGCATCTGACAAGTCTCTAAGGGCATCTTGACAATGTGTTTGTCAGGAAGAACCCTGGCAGATTCCCAAGGACTGGGAGAGGTCACAAAGATATTCATAACAATTTAGATAATGAAATCGCTAGTAGGAATGTCAACATTATAACCACATCCCATGACTTTGTTCTAATAAAGTAAGGAATCGAAATGAGATCAGCTATAAAGTGTGTGGTCACTCCGACCATAACATTAACATGAAGGACAATAAAATAGGCAATGATCACCAGACCACTACCTACAATCCTCATACAAATATCAACCGAAGGTCGAGTCAGGTTCAAGTGCAATATAGTAGGTGACATCTTGATTTTGATTGATGAAACGGGAAAGGAGTTTCTCAGACACAACTACATCGTAGTTACCAGGAACAATCTTCAGATTTTCTTCTTTAAAGTTGAATACAAACTCAAGATCAGTCTCACCAACAACAATCTCAAAGTAGTTTGAAGTATCGTTCTTCTTGTCTCGCGTAACAAGTTTGATTACGCCAGATTCACCAATAACAGAAATGTCAGGAACTTGATAGACAGATGCTGCCTTCTTGAGTTGTTGAAGGTCTTCAGCCTTCATAACAAAACACACATCCTCGGAAGGGAGTGAAATTTCCTTTTCAGGAGGTGCAACAATCACAGATGGATCTGCAAAGAAGAACTTAGAACGTCGTTTTCCCTCACGGATAACAACATACTCATTGTTCTTGAAATCCAACTCAGGACTTTGGTGGAGACTCAGTCCATTAAGGAACTGGTTAAGGTCATAGATGCCAAAATCCTTTGGAAACTCTTCACTAATGTTTGCTTCAACCAGAATGTTCTTCATCACAGAGATAGAACGCAATTTAGTTCCCTGTTTGAAGAGAATAGATTGGTTGATAGAAGAGAAGTTCTTCAGAAGGTTGACAGTGTTTTCACTCAGTTTCATATTCATTGATTGTAGGTCTCAGTTGGGTTGTTCTTGTCGTTGAAGTACATCAGAAGTACAGCATAATGCATAATTTTCAGAATGTCACGTCGTGCAGTCCCCTTCTTATCATAACGGGATGCATACTTAAGGATATTGCTACGACAGAAAGCTTCACCATCACCACAAGATTCGATAAGATCTAGAGTTTGAATCTGATCGGAAGAATAGTGTTGATTGTAAGTTGCCGTAATGTAATCAGTGAGTTCCTTGAGAATCTCATTCTCATTGTACTTCCACTGTTTTTGTGCTGGAGAGTTCAGATTAACATCCCTTAAGGTGATATGATCATCACCCATTTTACCAGATACTGAGGAAGATCCAAATGTAATTGAGTCGGAGAAATTTCCCCCAGGAAGACCAGATCCATAAAAAACAACAGGAGGATCTGAACTTCCAGGGTCAATAAAACTCAATACATCAGGATCAGATGTAGAGGAAAGAAAACTCAGAGCGTTTCCATTATTTTCCCAAAATTCATCATAGTCTTTATTTGTTGCTGTAGTGATCATTGAATCATCTCCATAAATTTCATCATGTAAAAGTGACCAAGCATTTATCATATATTGTATCAGACTTCCTCCTCTTGGTCAAGTTGGAAATCTACATCAACCTTGTCATACAGTTCCATGAACGAAGATTTGGTTTCATCATCGAAACGATTAGTACAGACCTCAAGTGCTTTTTTCTTATCAGCGAAGATAGAATAAGCCCGAATCACATGAACCAGACGACGGGTAGAAATGACCTCTTCGATACCACCATCATAGAAGGTCTTACGAATAATGTCAGCCCAATCAGTCAGACGTTTGCAGAAGTCAGGGGCGACCACTTTGAGTTCACGAGCAACACCCTCAAGAATCTTGAGTTCTGTTGATGGAGTCGGATACTCCTGTTCAAAGGTAACAGGGAATCGTTCCAAGAATGCTTCGTTCAGAACATTAGTACCGATGAATCGTCCATCCTCAGAACCCTTACCTTTAGTATTAGCGGTAGCGAATACATTGAAACCTTCCTTAGGTTGAATGAACTTACCAATCTTTTTGAGGAATACACCCTTACCCTCCAGGATAGATTGAAGACACAGGATTTTGTTAGATGCTAGGTCAACTTCATCTAGAAGAAGAACTGCTCCACGTTCCAGAGCCTCGATGACTGGACCGTTATGCCAAACAGTTTCACCGTTAACCAGACGGAAACCACCAATAAGGTCATCTTCGTCAGTCTCGATAGTAATGTTGACACGAATCAGTTCCCTTTTAAGTTGGGCACAGGCTTGTTCAATACCAAATGTTTTACCATTTCCCGAAAGACCCGTAACAAATGTAGGGTAAAAAAGACGGGACTGAATAATTTTCTTAATATCTTTGAAGTTACCAAACTGGACGAAGGTATCATCTTTCTGAGGAATCAAGTCTTGAACAATAGCAGGTTGTGCGGAGGGAGATTCATAAGTCTCTTCTAGTTTTTCCTGAACGCTCAAGTTCCATTTGCCTCGACCAGTTTTGAAGTCATTTAGTTTTTTAGTGATAGTCACATAGTTGTGACCGTTCATTGCACACCATGCACGAATATCAGATGTTGTGATGTTGTTACCGTAGAGAGACTGAAGAGAGGTGGTGACGTATTCAGTGGAGAGTGCCATAGTGGTTCGTTTCAACAAAATCATTATAAAGGATTAGAGGGAATCAGACATCCCCTCTTGGGACAGTTCGTCAACTGGTCAACAGACCAGGTCCATGAACTGACTTAACACTTTTTTATTTAGAGCCTTGGATTTAAGATTCTTAGCAAAAGCGGACTTAATCTTGGCTTTAGTTGCCCCCTCCTCAACTTCAAACTCAACATCATTAGAGAGGGACTGGTCAACCATCAAGAAATAAGAATCATAACCAGATGTTTTGAGTGAGAAGAACTTGTCTTTCCTGACTGATTTAGCGGAATCTTCACCAGTGTAACGACGAACCATTGAGTTGATGTCACGAACTCCAGCAAGTCTGATACCGATGAAGTTAGTGTAGGGGAACGACTCTTTCAAGTCACTCAGAAGAAGTTCAGTAAACTGATAGAAGTAATCACCAATCTTGTAAGTGTGTCCAGTCTTACGATTACGAAGGTAAGAATGACCACGGGTCAGATTAGCTGTTCCTTCCTTTTCACCATACCTTTCAGAGTACCAAGGTTTACAATATGAAAGATGATTTGCCTCACCATCAGTCAAGATAACACACTGAACTTTCTGAAGATCATAATTCTTTTGGAACTGGGGAATAATCTGATTAAGGCATACAATTGCCTCATTCAAAGGAGTACCAGACAAACCATAACCTGCAGGAATCTCATAATTAGTCCAACTATTCATGTTGAAAACAATTCTCCAAATATTCAACATCTGTTTCTCAAGTTCCTTTCGTTTGACACCACCAGTCAAAAGATTGAGGAGATTAAAATCCTTGTGAATAAAGAGTTTATTCAGTTCCCAATTCATTGATTGATTTTCTCCCCTTTCCTCCTCCCTATTCCAGAGATAAGAGTTAGTGAAAGCGTAGACATCAAAAGGAATATTACACTTGTTACAGAACCACACCAGATTAAACAATTGTTTGATTGTGTCAAGAATACAACCACCCATCGAACCAGACCAGTCAAGAATGAAGATAAGACCATGATTCTGACCGTCAGGAATAACACTGACTTTACGAAACAAGTCTTCGTTGTACTTATAGGTATGGAGTTTAGTGCAGTCAAGAACACCAGTTTTGGATACAGTAGCTCGAGCGTATGCGTCAGCTGATTTCTTACACTCAAACTCCTTGACCAGATAGTTTACCTCACGTTGAGATGACTTCTTGAACTTTTGATAGGCCTCATCAGCACGACTGAAGTCAGATTTGTGTTCGGTAACCTTACCAGTCCATTCATCAGTATGTTTTAAAGGCATGGACTGAAGTCGCCAGGATAAATCAAGCTCCTCATGAATTCTTTTGTTGGTGATAATGATGTTGTCAAGATTGACCTTAGGAACTTCAACATAGATATTGTCGATACCATTATCCAAACCACAAAGTTCAGAGATACCATCCTCAAATGCTTTATCAGTGGTGACTTCAGGTTCACCACTTTCCTGTTCTAGTTGGTTGTCAGTATCCAGTTCTTGATTCTCAGACTCACGTCTGTCCGCTTCCTCAAGCATCTCCTCATGAGTCATCTCATCATTACTAGAAGAACTCTCAGGACTATCCATAGAGTCACCAGGTTTACCGTTAGGAGTCTGTTGTTGAGGTTGTTGATGTTGGTCAGTGGAAGGAGTCTCAGCTTTGCAATAATTGTAAACCTCTCGTGCAACTTCACAAACATCCTCAAAGGTATCAACATTATCAACTTTCGTGACTAAGATATTTTCTTCATAAGTATCGAAGGGGATGTCAACAAACTTACCAATCTTATAGTATAGATTAATACGGTCAGCCAGATTCATCTTCTTTAGGTCCTGGTCACCAATACAGAAGAAATCCTCCTCAGATAGTTCCCTGTACCCTTTGTAGAAACTTTTGGCAAGACCAGGATATCGATACTTCATCTTCTTCTCGATACGAGCATCTTCTACAATATTGACAAAGGAGTGGGGAATATCTTTCGGTGGGTCTACATTGGGAGTATAGAGTGCGTGTCCAACTTCGTGACCAACCAACATATCATAAACAGAGTTAGATGCACGTTTCCACTTGGGAAGAGTCAGAATACGATTATCAACATCAAACTGAGCCGTCATCACTTCTCGGTTTTCAACCACAATGTCCTCAGTGGCGAGAAGTTTGGCCAGTTGTGACTTGATTTCGTAATTGACTGTCATGGGCGGTGTCTTCCTGATGTACTTATCATACATGAGACCTGACCCCATGAATCCAGATGAGGACAGTTCCTCAACTGGTTGGCAGACCAATCCCCGCCATCTCTGACGGGGACTTCGGTTTAAACTCCTTAAGTAGTTTAGTTGATTTTAATCTTCTGTAAGGATGTGTCTACAGAACCTCCTTGCTGTGTGGTCGATGATGCCACATTCTGAGATACACTGGAAATAATCGGACACTTGACTATATTTGTCTCCAATACTGTTTTTTTCGTCCCATTTCCAGGATGCTAACTCATTATGAGATACCAAGTTGTGCATGTTGAACTCCGTCTCACTGTATTATATAGACGAAATGTCAGAACTTCATGACATTTGGTAAATTTTTAATCTAACTTCACAAATTCTTTACAAAAAGAAACCCTCTTGAGTTTCCTCTTGAGGGCTTGTCTCCTGGCTTTTGCCTGTCTGAGAGCTTGGGGTTTGAGTTTTCGTTTCTGTTCTTTGTTTGAGTGGTGTTGCCAATTTGGTTTATTCATTATTCTGTTGAAGTACCCTGTATCATACGGCTGAAACCCTTGTCCTTGGTAAAGGACTTGACACTTTCAAATTTGTCCTCAAGTCCCCCCTTGTGTGATATGACAAATATGTTTGCGTCTTTAATAACAAATCTGATAATTTTTAAGAATTCGTCTGTACCGAATCCATCCAAGGAACTGTCAAAGACTTCATCCATAATAAGAAGATTGGTGTTAACAGAATTCTTAAACCTAGCAACTTCTCTCCAGGTAAACAAGAGTGCTAGGTCTATTCTCATTTTCTCTCCTTCAGAAAAAGATGAGTAAGTAAAGTCTTCGTGTATAGGAGTTTCGATGGTTTCAGAGAACTCTTCATCTAACTTGAAGTTGATGTAGAAGTCCATCATTTGTAGATACTTATTAACCTGTTGGTTGATAAGAGGAAGATACTTCTTGATAATTTGAGATTTTACTCCACCGTCTTTGAGAAGACTATAAGTGAAGTCATGGTAGGAAATACTCTCCTTTACCTCAACAAGTTTTTCGTATGTATTCTGAAGACTTTCTCTAAACTCTTCTAACTTTTCATGTTCAGAATTTCGGTTCTGTATCTGATTGGTAAGTTTTTGAATTTCTGATTCAAGTTGTCTAATTTGTTTTTGACAACTATGGATTTGACTGTTGTTAGAAGTGACACCATTAAGTAATTTACTAATTTCTCCGGAAATAGAATTAAATTGAGACTCCCTCAACTCTTCCTCTTTAATTACCCCGAGAAGTTGTTCATACCCCTCTTGTAACTCTTTAGCCTTATTTTGAGAAGTCTCAATTCTATTTACACGAATAGACTCTTCTATTCCCTGACCACATGTAGGGCATACCGTATTATCGTTAAAAAACTTATGGTCCTTAACTAATGTTGAGATTTTTTGAGAAATCTTACCTTTAATATTTCCATATTCCTTAAGTTTATCCTTATATCCATCAAACTTCAAAAGATTACCTTTGAGTGTTTCAATTTCTGAGTTAAGACCACCATTCCTATTCATATAGGAGTTCTCTTCAGTAAGCAGAAATGAAATCTTTTGTTCCTTTTGATTAATATCTTCTTGACTTTTTGACTCCAATTGTTGGATAAAATCTTTTTGCATCTCAACCTTATCCTTGAGCGATTGTCTCTTTAACTCAAAAGTTCTTGATTCATCTTTCAGACTACGGATCTTCTCCTTGAGAAGAACACTCATAGAGGAGAAGATCTTGATGTCTAAAAGTTCTTCTACGACCTCTCTACGGGATGCCTGAGGGAGTTGCATGAAGGGCACGAAGGAACTACTACCCAAGATGACAATCTGAGTAAATGACTTATAATTCATCTTTAGAACATTCTGTTCCAACCACTTTTGTTGGTCGATTGCAGAATGTTGTTGATCTAAGAGTTCTCCATCTCTATAGATCTTAAAAATATTTGGTTTGATTCCTCTCTCAACTTTCCACTGAGTCCCATTTACATTGAATTCAATATCAACAAAACAGTTCTTTTCATTGGTGGTATTGATGAGCTGAGCTTTGTTGATTTTACGGAATGCTTTACCGTATAGAACAAAGGTCAATGCATCAAGAACAGTAGATTTACCAGCACCATTTGACCCAATGATAAGGGTGGTGTTGTGGTCATTAAGGTTTAATTGTGTAGGTTGATTCCCCGTAGACAGAAAGTTTTTCCAGGAAATATTCTCAAAGATAATCACTAGCGTCGTCGGGAGGAATTACAATATCATTAGGGGTAATAATCGTATACCTGTGATCATGCATCTCACAGGTCTTGATCATTATATCATCTTCTATTTCTAACACATTCATATGAGGATAGTCAAGCTCTTCCAGTTGCAGGGAATATCTAGTAGCATCATCTTCTTCTTGGAAAATATAAAGAACCTGTTCTCCGTCCTCATCTATTACTGAATATGCACCATCTTTTTCGTGGCCTGCAACTGTAATTATAAACATTAGATCACTTCACATGCTTCCTGATATACATCTCTGATTACTCTCTGGATTTTAGATTTATCTAGACTGACTTCAGATTCTTCAATATATCTATTCAAGATGGAAAGAGTATCTTCAGTTTCAACATCGATAATATTATCTTTGTCATACCAACCACTAAACTCAAAGTTCTCAACAATCTTCAGATCAGCAACACCGACACTGTAGAGTTTATCAATAAATTTTTCAAACTGTTTGACATCACTCTTTTGTTTGACAATGACCTTGACAATCATATCCTTATACGGAGTAGCATCAAACATCTGATAATCACTGTCCTCATAGTAAATGTTGTGGAACAGTTGATAAGGATTGTTTACTGGAAAATGTTCATGAGTTTCTGTATCAAGGATGGTGAATCCTCTCCGATCACCGACATCTGTCCAGAACATCTCGTATGGATTTCCCAGGTAGAAGACCCGTCCATCATCCGATCTAGTGTGATAGTGACCGCTAAAGACCTTGGTGAACTTTGAATATAGTTCGCTCTCATGACCATGATCCATGACGATCTGTCGATTAACTCTAAATCCGTTGAGCTCAAGGTGCCCCATCGCGAATGGGCAAGTTGTCTTTTTAATAAGTTTGATAGTTTCTTTCTCATTATCTTCACATATCCATGGAATAAACAAGACACCAAGACCACCGATGTTTACTTCGGTAGCTTTTGAATAGGGAATGACATTATCATACTCTGTAAGTAAAAGTTCCACAGAGTTGATTTCATTACTATTCTTGTAGTATGCGTCATGATTACCAACAATCAAGTGCATCTTAATCCCTGCTTCTTTGAGAGGGTCAAATACCACTCTCTTTGCCCACTGGAGTGATTTGAATTCAATACCTCTACGGCTGTCAAACGCATCTCCCAAGTGGATTACAGTATCGATTCCCTCTTTCTTCAGTGTGGGGAAAAAGATATCACGATAGAATTTTTCAAAATAATCGTGGAAAAGTTTGGAACCTTTTCTAGCACCGTAATGGGTGTCAGTAATGACGGCTACCTTTGTCATTGATAACGAAGTTTGGTGTGAACAGCATCTTTGATAGAATTGTACTCGGAGTAGTTCCCACTGTCAAGCTCGTTCGCATCAAAGACCTCATCAAAGTTGGTCTTCTCTAGAATCTTGTTCTTAATCTCCAGTTGTTTCTTTTCCTGTTGGATGCGTCTCAGGAAAGCATAATAGATGATTTGAGTAAAGTAAGCAAATGGGTTCTTAGATTTCTCAGGATTGAAATTATGAACATATCTTACACAGTTCTCAATGCCATCACAAATCATATCATCTTTGAACATATAGTTCACAAAATTGGGTTTATATGATAAATGATTTGCAATCTTCAAAAAACACTCACCAATATATCTTGGGATTTGTGGTTTTGGTTGATCGTTGAGTTTTGCTCGTTCTACTTCTGCAAAGTAGTTCTCAAGTGCGTTTAAGAACTCTTTGTTATTAACATAATGTTCAGATTTCTTAGGTCTTGCCATAGTTCCATAATTGTGATTGACAGCCATATAACATAGTTTTTACTGATAATATTATATCAGATTCATAAGGAGTTGACAATACCTTGAAATCTTGATAGACTAGGTTTGTCCAGGATGAAAGGGAACCTTAGCTGTTATTAAAGAGTTTTTCTAAAACCTCTTTAGCTTCATGGACAGAAGATAGGTAACCCATCTTTCTATCTAGCTTAGAATAATTATTTTTATTTAATTTACGAACATAATCTTGATAGTATATAATCATTTCAATACTATTTGATTCAGACATTGTCATGACCTCATCCATATTTAAAATAAACATATCATCATCAGTTGTCTTCAACCAGGGTTCCATTGCATATCCCCTCAATTTACCTCTTACTTTTAGTTCCTCTACAATAATTGGGTTGGACAAAATCAACAGTGTTCTATCATCTTCTTCAGAAGCTGCTACTTTAGAGAATATTTCTTCTCCTGATCTTAGTTTTATTGTAGCATAGAAATCGTCTTCTATTCCCATACACTAACTCCCTTTCTAGTCTTTTAAATTAATTGATATAATTTCATAATTGAATTGTTCTTGAACATATATTTTCACTCTTTCAATAAAATGATTCAGAGTGTAATTTTTTCTTGACCCCATAGTTGCATCATCTGCAATATCATAAAGTTTAGCTTTTACTTTATCTTTGCCTTTACGAAGGACTCTACCAATAGACTGTAGATTACGAATTCTAGACTTTGATGGAGAGGCAAATATTACATTGTGAAGGTTCTTAATGTTGATACCTGTGCTAAAAGTTCCAAAGGATGCAACAATGATAGCGTCTTTCTCTTCCTCTGTAATTTTTCTGACTTGCTCACGATCTTCTGCATCCACACCACCATGAATGAAGAAAACCTTTCTATCACTTGATACTTTTTTATTTATTAGATCATAAAGTATCGCTCCATGAGTCTCTACTCTGGTATAGAGAACTAGAGTGTTACCTTTTATATCAACTGACAAATTGGATATGAACTTATTTCGATTCTCATGAGATATCAGATACTTAATCTCATCTTCATATGTATCAAACTTTTGAGGACGATGTTTTAAGACCAGACACTGAATATCAAGTTTGGCTAGGTATCCTTCATCAATTAGTTTTTTAGTCTTTGTCACCTTATATGAAGGACCAAACAGTCCCTCTAAGACCCACTTATGGGTCTGTGTGCCGTCTAAAGTACCTGTGAACCCATATCTATACTTAGCGTGATGGCACTTGTCCATAATCCCTACTAGAGACTTACTTTTGAACAAATGAGCTTCATCACCAATAATAACATCATACTCTTCAAAGAAAGATCTATCCAGTTGATAAACCGACTGCCAGGTGGTAATGGTCACTTCGTTAGTATTGACTCTCTCACGACCTGCATAGATCCTGTGACAGTGATTTTCAGCATCCCATCCATAGTCCTGGAAATCTTTAAACATCTGTTCCACAAGTGATGTGGTGGGAACCACAAGTAGAACTTTTCTTTTTAGTCCAACATGAAATCTTACAACAGAGTAAATCATGAACGACTTACCTGATGCAGTTGGACTGATTAGTAACTTACGATTATATTTGAGAGCATCATGGATTGCATCAATCTGATAATCTCTTGGTTTGATTGGTGTAATAGATTTTATATAATCCTTCACACCTTCTTTGCAAACAAATTCATTAACCTCAAATGGAAGTCCATAAAACTTGTTATCTACAAATTCAAAACTATATCCTGAGTTTTCGCAGAATGCTATAACTTTATCAAGTAGACCAACATATATTCTCTTTGTTCTCATATCGAACAAATGAATTTCTCCGTTCCAATGCCTCCTCCGATACTGAGGCATAAACTTCATATTTGGAACTTCAAAAGTAAATTTATCTCTTAGTTCGTATTCAATATGTGGTTCCGTAGAGACCTTAAGGTAAACTTCGTTCACCTTCTCTATGGTCAAATCAGCCATAACCTATAGGTTTCACCTATAGGTATTTATTAGAGGTTATTGAAAGAATGATCCAAAATCATTCTCTGAAACTGGTCTCTCATGTGCCACATATGTTCTTGTTCTTCATGTGGTCTTGCTGGAGCACCTGGCCAATATTTAATAGTTTGTTGTACACAATGATACATCAATCGAATATCTTCGATTTTCAAATACAATGTGTAATCGTATTCTTCGTAGTTTTGTTCTTCGTCCATTACCCCATTCCTGAACTAAACCTCATGAATTCGATCGCGTTCTTGATTTGATATGTCCTATTAGAAATTTGTTTGAGTATCTCTTCAATATATTTCAACATCGTATCATAGTAATCAATCTTCAATGATGAATTAGAAAGTTTTTCATCAGCATCAAGATACTTTTGCATCGTATCTTTGTCGCGAATCTTCTTAGGAAAAGGACTCTTCACATAAACCTCAGGGTCAGATTTACCAGAAAAGTATTCATACCTTTCGTGCCTGATATTCTTTCTTTGTTGTTCTGATTTCTTTCTTAGAAGAATCAGATTATTGTATAGATCATGATATTTTGCATGAAGCACGGGTATGTTCAATGATTCAGTATGTAAATTATCAGGATCAATTTTGGAATCCTGTTCCCACATTTTCTGAATCTGAGGTAAGTCAATCATTAGCAACAATCGCCAGCACCTGGCTCAATAGTGTAGATAGAATACTTAAATGATACCTGACATGTCAAGGCTTCAGCTTCAGATGTCTGTGCATTAAACTCAAGAGGACTTAAGTAGTAGGGAAACAGATCTTTGAATATAACTCTAAATGCTGGTTTTATCTGATTGTTATAAATTGTCAGAGTAGCATCGGAATAGATATTTAAACCAATACGATCAATGTCAGATTGATCCTGCAAGTCATAAATCTGTTGAATATCCTCAGGGAAACCAAGTCCTCTCATCCACTTATCAATTTCTAAGTAATTTTGAAGTCCCTCATCAACCATGAATGTCAAAGTAAGATCTTCAAATGATAGAATCTCACCAGGTCTTGGAATGTCCTTTAGGAAGGTAGATTGAGCGACAACACCCAGGGTAAATCCTGGTACATTAATGACACTACCAAAGAAACCTACTGTAGGAGATCTTTCAACAGTAAACCCAAAACTATTTGGAATTAGGAAACTTCTATTTTCTGGTTGTGAAGTAGGAATAGCTTTTTTTGTTGGATCTCTATCCTGTCTTTTTCTTGTCGCCATCTATCGGCACTCTTTTTTAGTATTTATCAGTAAGCATAAAAAAGACCCCCGAGATGGGGGTCTGAAAGGACAAGTGGGACATCCAGCCCCACAACATCCACTCATATCACATGAGGTTCTTAACAGCAACTCTTCTGTAGTAACGGTTGGAGTTAACACGGAGTCTTCCGAGGCCTTGAGTAACACCTTCAGCGAATGGGTTAGCGACAATCCCGTAACGGGTTTTGAAGCCAATTTTTGGCTGGAAGGAGTTCTCACCGACGGCACGAACCATCTGGAGAGGAACATAAGGACAATAGAACAGTCCAGCGTCATAAGGGGAAGAACCCTTATATCCAACAACGTAGTACTGGTTACCATTAGCTCCGTTACCGGAAGTCAGGTT
>Ga0181420_1000293_pt1 | contig 20461 bp, 10 predicted proteins | sample 43SPOviralmetaG_FD_130145 | JGI IMG/M metagenome (GOLD analysis project Ga0181420, IMG submission 130145) | Marine viral communities from the oligotrophic San Pedro Time Series (SPOT) site, San Pedro Channel, CA, USA - 43 SPOT_SRF_2013-05-22 | ecosystem: Environmental > Aquatic > Marine > Strait... | reverse complement strand
CAGATGTTCCATTACAAGTAACAGGAGGAGATACAACATCACCAAATGGTAGTCTACCAAATGGAAATGTTAGTATGGATCAAATTATGGGATTAATGAATAGTAAAGGATAATTATGGCATTTGGAGCAATAAATAGATTTCCCAATGATACTAGACCACGAGTTGGTATTGGTGTGGACATCCCTTTTAACGCCGGAGAAGTTTTTACGTCTAATTATACAACAGCAGAATCAATAAAAAACAATTTAATAAATTATTTTCTAACCAACCCAGGTGAAAGATGTGGTAATCCATCATTTGGAGGAGGTTTAAGAGAATTTATATTTGAACAAATATCAAATAACACATTAGAATATTTAAAAGAAGATATTGGAGATAAGATGTCACAAAATTTCCCAAATGTAGATCTTCAAGAGTTGTCTTTAGTAGAAGACCCAGATTCAAATGAAATATCAGTTCAAATGTATTACTCAGTAACAAATACTGGTATTAATGATGAACTAACTTTAACTTTTAACTAATGGCAATTAAAAGAGACATACAATATATTAATAAGGACTTTACTGAGTATAGAAATCAACTGATTAATTATACTCAAACATATTTCCCTACCACCTATACTGACTTCACAGAAACATCTCCTGGTATGATGTTTATAGAACAAGCCGCCTACGTGGGGGATGTTTTATCATTTTATTTAGATAATCAGGTACAAGAAAACTTTTTACAATACGCTAGACAAACAAGTAATATATTTGATTTAGCTTATATGTACGGTTATACACCTAAAGTAACAGGTTTAGCCACTACAACAATGGATTTTTACCAACAAATCCCATCTAAATTAGTTAATGGAGAAACAGTCCCAGATTTTAGTTATGCTTTATATGTAAATGCAAATACTGTAATCACTAATAAAGGAGGAAATCAAGCATTTACAATAGACGAACCGATAGATTTTACAGTATCAAGTTCAATAGATCCAACTACAATAACAGTAGCACAAGTATCTAATAATTTACCAGTTTATTATCTATTAAATAAAAGACGAAAAGCATTCTCAGGTACTATTAATACACAAACTATATCCTTTGGTGCTCCAGAAGAATTTGCTACCACTACAATTTCAGATGCTAATATAGCAGGAATATTAGATGTGGTTGATTCAGATGGTAACGAATGGTATCAAGTAGATTACTTAGGACAAGAACAAGTATTTGATGGTATTAAAAATACCAACTCAAATGACCCAAATACATATCTTGATACGGATGCGCCATATTTACTTCAAACAAAACAAGTACAAAATAGATTTTCTACTAGATTTTTAAGCTCAAATTTATTACAATTACAATTTGGTGCTGGTAGTTCAAATTCAACAACAGAAGATATAGTACCAAACCCATTTAATGTAGGTTTAGGTTTGCCCTTTTTACAAAATAAAATGACAACAGCATATTCACCAACTAATTTTGTATTTACAAATACTTATGGTGTAGCACCTTCAAATACTACTCTAACGATTAGATATTACACAGGTGGTGGTGTTAGTTCAAATGTACCTTCTAACACATTAAATAGCTTAAATACATCAACAATACAATTTATAAATGCTGATTTAAACCCAACAACAGCACAATATGTATTTAATTCTCTAGCTGCAAATAATGTAATAGCAGCAAGTGGAGGACAAGATGGTGATACAATAGAAGAAATTAGACAAAATAGTATATCAAACTTCTCAACACAATTAAGAAATGTAACAGCAAATGACTACTTAGTAAGAGCGTTAAGTATGGATCCTAAATATGGAGTAATATCTAAAGCGCTTACACAAAAACCAAATGCTGATGATGCTAATACAACATTAGATATATATGTTTTAACCAATGATTTAAATAGTAAATTAACAACAGCATCATTGACGCTGAAAAATAATTTAAAATCTTATATAAACGAATATAGAATGATTGGAGATACAATTAGTATTAAAGATGCATTCATAATTAATTTTGCTATCGATTTTGAAATAATTACATATCCTAATTTTAATAATAATGAAGTATTATCAAGGTGTATTGTAGCATTACAAAACTATTTCAATATAAATAACTGGCAAATAAATCAACCAATTATAACACCAGATTTAACTGTATTATTAGATGCAATTAATGGTGTACAAACAGTTAAACATATTACCCTAACAAATAAGGCAGGTGTTTCAGCTGGATATTCACAGTGGGCATATGATATGAATGCTGCCAACCAAAATGGTACAATATTCCCTTCATTAGATCCTAGTATTTTTGAACTTAAATATCCAAATACCGATATTAAAGGTAGGGTAGTAACATTATTTTAATTATGGCAGTATATAAATTATTTCCTGAAAAAGACGCTTCAATATACAGTGCATATAGATATATGAATACTGGGCTTGATGCTATCTTAGATATAAACAACGAAGTAACAGAATCAAACCCTGTAGCTAGAGTAGCTAGATCATTAATTAAATTTAACCAAGCGGAAATTGATAATGTACTTACATCAATATCAAATGTAACACAATCTAATTGGAATAATTGGTCAGGTAGTTTAAGATGTTACGTTGCTAAAGCAACTAATGTAACATTGGACTCAACATTATACGCTTACCCTATATCAGGATCATGGAATAATGGTACAGGGCAATATTTAGATAATATTATAAATGGAACAGGTGTAAGTTGGAAATACTCAGCTTATTCAGGGTCAACAGAATGGCCTACAAGTGCATTTGGAACATTAGTTACTGCTTCTTGGAGTGGTAGTGATAATATAGGTGGAGCAGTTTGGTTTACAGGTTCAAACGTAATAGGTGGAGAATATACAGGAATTTCAGACATAACTTCATCACAAACATTTACACTAAGAAGTGATAAAGATTTAAATATGAATGTGACTAATGCTTTAAAAGTATGGCATTCAGGCTCAACTGGTAATAATAGTGGTTTAACAGACATTCAAAATCAAGGATTTATTCTTAAATGGGATGATGATATAGAATTTACAACATCAAGTGCAGTAACACCTCAAATGAGTTTTTACTCAGTAGATACAAATACAATTTATCCTCCACAATTAGAAATTAAATGGAGAGATTTTACATATTCAACCAGTAGTGGTGAATTTGAAGAAGGAAGAACATTAACTGGTTCTTACCCTACAAATGAAATAACAAGTTCAATATCTTGTTCTTATACACAATCATTACCTACACCAGACAATAATACAGGAGTTGGAATAGGTGCGACTTATGGAGCTACCTTTAAAAGCGCTTCTATGGTAGATGTGTTTGTTAAAGATTTAGGATCAGGATATAAAGCAGGAGATATATTAACTTGGAATGCAGCAACATTAAACAATTTAGATGCAGTTTCAGGTGCAACATCAGATGCAGTAGTAACATTATCAACATTTGATATTGAACAACTAAATGTAATTAGTACCCCAGACGTATTTATGTCATTAGACAATAATCAAGGTGTATTTTATAGTGAAAGTATAAATAATTTTAGATTAAACGTGCGTCCTGAATTCCCAGTTCGTACCTTCGAAACATCATCTATTGATACATTGAATTATGCATTACCATCTTCATCTTATTATGCTATAAAAGATTTAGATACTAATGAGTTTGTAGTAGAATTTGATAAAGAATTTACTCAAATTAGTTGTGACCCAACAGGTAGCTTTTTTAAAGTATACATGAATGGTTTAGAACCAGAACGATATTACCAAATTTTGGTACAAACAGAAATACAAGGGAATACTATAGTAATGGATGAAAACTATTACTTTAAAGTAATTAATGGTTAAAAGGCTATAAAATGGCAGAGGAAAGAATTGACCTTATTAAAAAAGTATATTCAAAAACAGAATATCCTAAGATTATTGACACTAAATTTAATCAGTTAGGTGTAATATCTCTATCAGAAGAAATCGAAGACACTTTTACAGTTAATGATTTTTTCGACCAATACAACGATTTATTTTATGAAATACCAGCCTTTGGTGAAACTAACTCTCACGAATATTTAATTAAATCAAGTGCTCAATACATTAACTATGATCAAGATAGTCAATTAATTAACAGTCTTCAAGGTGAAATATCACAATTAAGAAAAGATTTATTACAAGCACAGATTGACAAAGCAGAAGCACTATCAGGCCAAACTATAAACTTTGACCCTCAAGCTTTAGATAATACTAGTGATGAAACAATACAACAATTACAAAAAGATTTAAACTTAAATTCTATTGAAGAGTTTGATGATGGAACTACCAATTCAGGTGTAGTAGCTAATTCACCTTCAAATTCAAATTCTACCTCAGCAGCAGGTGGAAGTGGAACAACATCAGGAACATATTAATATGGATAACAACATAACAATACAGCAAGTAAATCCAGTAACATTTGAGTTCCAACAATATGCGGAGCAAGATAATATTCTAATTTCATCATCGAGATTAGATACGGCATTTACTTCTTCTACAGATTATATAGAGTATTATGCTTATGATGAAAATAAAACATTAATATATCCTTCACTCCCAAATGTAAAAGCAGTTTCTGTAGATTCATATAGTGTTATAAATGGAGACACAATATTATATCCTGATCAAGATTTAGAAAATATAGGGTATGATTATGGTTCATTTTATTCAACATACAATTTTTATAGATATTTACTAGACTCAAACATAACAGTCAATTACTATATTAGTGAAATTAGCTCGGATAGAACAGAGGTTAGATTAAAGAGTAATACTATTTCAGATATTAGAATTATAAGTTCAAGTAATAGCTTTATAGAATCAAGAGAGAATTCTGAATATTTTGTAGATTTCCTACTTAATTTTGGTAATGATCAACAATGTATTGCTAATAATATAAAATTAGATACTGAATCAGAAGTTGAACCTTCTATATTAATAAAACTATACGAACCCCTACCAGTACAATTTGGATTAAAATCAACATTGTGGTTAGTAGAGGAAATCTCAACTCCCCAAGCATATAATGTATCCTTTCCCTTTGAGGAATTTATACCTGACGACTTTCAATTTATATTAGGTCCTAATTATGCTTTAAATCTTGCACAAGAAGCAGGAGTAGCAAGTCAAATCTATGATTATAATCAACTGATAGGTACAGATTTAACTAGTTCTGCTAGTCAAGTAAAAAACTTATTAAACAGAAAAGAAGTATCTATAAGTGTTGATTATACAGACTATAATGAATTTATATATTTCTCCTCAGCTTATACAAGATTAGAAAATTTTATATATAAAGTAGGATTAATAGAACAATATAACAATACTTTAAATAATATTCTATCCCAAATTACAGATGGAGGAACTGGTTCTATAGCATATAGTGAAAGTAATGCTGAATTTACAAGTAAAATTGCTGAAATAGAAAAAAACTTTGATGGATACGAATATTTCTTATACTACAATAGTGGATCAGAATATTCATATCCTAAATCAAATACAGAACCACCATTTAATTTATATAGTACTGGCAGTTCAATAGTAGAAACTTGGTTAGGTAGTTCAGACCCAGACAATCTATATTATGGAGGTAATGCACTATCAGCTTCTAATTATGATGAAGAAAATGCTAATTATTTAAAAAACACAATACCCGAGTATTTAACTACTGACCCAAATAATGCTAAATATGAGTTATTTGTTGATATGGTAGCTCAACAATATGATAATACTTGGCTATATACAAAAAATATTACTACTAGATTTGATGCCGATAATAGGTTAGATTATGGTATTTCTAAGGATTTAGTAGCCGATGCAATTAAAGATTTTGGTATAAAATTATATAGTAATAACTTTAATACTGACGACTTATATACAGCATTTTTAGGTATTACTCCTTCTGGAAGTACATTCCCTTTCCCATATATGACGGGGTCAATTGGTGGTAAAGTTGACACGCCTTCTGGGTATGAATATGTAGATACTGAAATATCAGCTTCGGATGACATAGTCCCATTAGACAACGTAAACAAGCGTTTATATAAACGAATTTACCACAATTTACCTAATTTACTTAAGCGTAAAGGAACAATAGGGGGGTTAAGAGCATTAATAACTTCATATGGTATTCCAGATACTATTTTAAGAATAAATGAATTTGGAAGTAAAGATAGAGACACTCATAAAGATTGGGATTATAAACAAAACCAATTTAATTATGCTTTAAAATTAGAAGGTATATCTAACCCAACGTTTATAACTTCATCTTGGGTAGGGAATTCAGATTGGCCTAATGTAGATACAACCCCACAAACAGTACAATTTAGATTCCAAACAACAGGAATTCCAACATCATCTTTTTACCAAAATTTATTTGTATTAGATAATAATAAAGCATTTATTACACTAGAATATAATGGTGATGGTACTCAAACCGGAAGTTGGGATGGTGCCGTACCTTCTCAAAGTAATGCTTTTGGTACATTAGCATTTTATCCTGAAGGTCAAGTAGGATACACAGCAGGAAGATCTGCAAGTGTTAATTTACCTTTCTTTGATCAGGGGTGGTGGTCAGTTCAAGCAACTTATGACTATGATGATACTATGACAGCTTCACTTTGTGTAGCAAATAGAATAGGTGAAGAAATAGGATTTAGTGGTTCTGATTATATAGCTGTGGCACAAGGACAATATTGGAAAGCTGCTACACAAGCATTTATTCCAAGTGGAAGTAACTTAATATTAAGTGGGCTAAATCATGCTCCATTATCAGGTGCTTTACAAGAAGTAAGATATTGGGATACACCATTAAGTGAAAGTTTCTTCTTTGATTATGTAGTTAACCCTTACTCTACACAAGGTACAGGTGTTAATACTACTCCAGATGAATTAATGTTTAGAGCAGATTTAGGTACAGAATTAAATACAGGTAGTAGAACATCTATTCACCCTAAAATAACAGGATCTTGGGTTATAACTGAATCATTTGCTAATACTAGTGATTTTTATTTAACTGGATCATTTATACAAAATACAGAAAGTATCTATTTAAACCAGACACCAGGAGGTATTAAAAATAGAATTACAGATAAAGTTCATATTGTAAATACTACAATACCATCAGGTTCAACTTTATCACCATATAGATCAATACAACAAACAGCATACCCTAGTGGTAGTGCTCCTAATATTAATTATTTAGAAGTAGCATTTTCACCACAAGACCAAATTAACGACGATATTATAGCACAAATAGGTGATTTTAATTTAGGTGATTATATAGGAGACCCAAGACAAATATCAGAGTCTTCTTATTCTTACCCAGAATTAGATGCTTTAAGAGATGCTTATTTTACAAAATATATAAATAGTTATAATGTAAACGATTTTGTTAGGTTAATAAAATTCTTTGACAATTCATTATTTAAAATGATTGAAGATTTTACACCTGCAAGAACAAGTTTATCATCAGGTGTAGTAATTAAACAAAATTTACTAGAAAGAAATAAACAAGCACCACCTTCAATGTCATTTTCTGTACCAGAATATTTTGGTACTGTAAAATCGGCACCAAGAGATTATGAATTCTATTATACAGAAGTACCCACTTATTTAGATACAGCTCAATATACACAATCTGGAGCATTAATTAGTGATGATTTATTATCATTTAATAGTGTAGATTTTGTAGGTATTACTCCAGGGGGTTCTTATGTTACAGGTTCAGAATTACCAATAACAGGATCAGTAAATGGTGTTTCAGGTTCGGGTGCTACATTCCAACTTCATGTTGATAATGGCAATATAAAGACAGTTACAGTAATTAATACTGGTAGTGATTATTATAGGACAGAAGAAATAACAATTGATCAAGCAACATTAGCTTCAACTGGTATTACAGCAACAAATGATATAGTAATAACTTTAGATGCCCATAATTTATTAATACCTAAAACAGCACCAAATTTCCCTCAATATGCAAATGTTCAAGGTAGTGGTTCTTCAATAGAAGTATTTAATGGTGGTACAGGTGGTGTATTTGAACCATATAATAGTTTACTTACAGCCCCTATAAGTGCATCAGATGAAAAAATATGCTTTGATAATTATTTCTTTACATCATCAAATTCTGAATTAGACATACCTCCAACAGTAGGTTCTTTAGGGTTTACATCAGCAGTAGGTACAGCTACAAATACAATGAGTATTAACATCTCGCAATCAGATGGACAAGCAATACCTCAACTATATTTACAACAATTATATTCTGCATCAATGTACTTTAGCCAATCATGCTATGTTCAACTTGATGGGGGAGTAGATGGTATGATTACACATGAAATAAATTTCATGGAAAGTATAGAAGGTGGGGGATATGGAGATGCCGATTATAGTGATGGGTCAGAAATTTCACCAACATTGTATGGTCAGGAAGCAGTAGTTAAATCATCTGGTGATATTATATTTTATTTAACAGTAACAGAAAACAACCCTGCAGTATCATATATTGATGATGAAGATTTAGAAGTATGTTTCATTATAGGAGGTTTACCTACTACAGGTATAACTAATAGTGAAATATCAGGTTCAATATCTTGGCAATTATATCCAGGATTTTCTCAAGGATTCGAAGAATATTCAGAAACAACCTTAGGTATAGGTAGCCCAAATACATCATCTGAAACATTAGGATCGGGTCAAGGGTTATTTACAATACCAAGAGTAGATCAACGTGAATTTTATAATGGTGAATTTCAAGCAGGTACAGGATCTTTACCAGTAGGAATAAAAGATATTTGTTCAACATTCTTTGGGCAAGATTCAATTATAGATTATGCATTCTTTATCCAATGGTTTAATGAAGCAACATTTACAGAAGATAATTTTTTAAGTCCTGAATTCCAACCTTTACCAGGAAATGTATGGTTTTGGGCAGACACACTAACATCAAGTTTAGCTGATGTATTAATTTTAGGAGAAGAATTATCTCAATCTCAATCACCTTATACAACTTCAACAACAGGACCAATAAAGTTAGGAGTAATTTCAGGTTCAGGTGCTCCAACAGCAACTGGATATGCTGCTAATGCATTTGTACTTGGTTTACATGCAGATACTTCTGCAACAAATACTGGGTTAGAAGGATATACAGGTACATATTCACAATCAACATCCCCGGATGGTGGTGTGTCTGGATCATTAGTTTCAGCTCCAAATGGAGATGTTATTGGTTTTTATCCTTTTCAGTTGCAGAATGGCAACCCAGCAACAGCACAACCAGGTCAAACAATATCATTCTCAGAAGCATTTCTTCAGTCAACTTCTTTAGGAAGTGGGGGGTCAGGAGCGGCTGATTTTATTTTAACATCAAATAATATATCAGCAACAACATACCCAGCAGCATCCGCATCATCAGCAGCTTGGACACCTACAAATGTCCAAACTACTTCAACAAATGGTAGTGGTATTCAAATTGCATTATCACAATCTATTAATTTAGGAGCACCAATAATGACAGCAACTGTGCTTAATATAGGAGCTGATTATGAAATTGGAGATACATTTGAAATATCAAAATCAGAATTAGCAGTAATAGACCCTATAATAGGTGCTGTTGTAGATCAAGCTTTAATTATTCAATTAGAAGCAAATGATTTTTTAACACCAACACAAACGGTAACTAATAAAGTAAAATACATAAAAATGTCTTTCAAAGATGTTAATGGTGAATTAACTAGACCATACATCAATACAGCAGATTATGTAACATTTACATTTACAAATGCAGCAGATTATTTAAATAATGCTATTAATGGCTTCCAAACTTATTATATAGGTTCAGCAACAAACCAACCATCAAATAATTTAGGAGATATATCTAACTTATTAAATATATTCTCTGAACCATCATCAGATGCAATTACATCTTTTGATACACAAACTTATGATTTATCATTTAGTGCTAGTGGAGACTTTATATATCAAGCAACACAATCGGGAGATGATCCTCTTGTAATACTTGAATCTGGTTTAACTTCATCAATACCTCAAGGGTATTTCCCACCTGAAGCGCAAAGTTTCCCTACAGAATCATTTATTAGAGGTTGGGGTCAAGCAAATTATTATAAAGCAACAGCTGGAGACGGAACAATATTTTTAACAACATCATCTGGGTTTTATCATGATCCTTTTGGGTTTAATAATTTTACAACATCATCAAGAGAATATGATTTTGATGGTTTTGAACCTTATACACAAAGTGTATTACCATGGTTTATTAATGCTACAGGTAGTACAACACAAATATTAGATAATTCTGGTTTAGTAGGTGGTTTAGGTTCAACAGATTTACAATTATACACAGGTTCAATCACAGCATCAGCTGTTGATTTAGGATTAGGATTTGTAACATCCTCAACACCAACACCTGTATTAGCAAATGTTGGATTAAATCCATTAGTAGTACCACAACCACCAGGAAAAGTAGCCACAAGTGTTAATGGAGTTGGGTTCTATAATTGGGAACCTCAATACCAATCAGGTGGTAGTATAACAGTAGATGTAACGGGATTAGGAGGAGCTAATGTACAATATTTAACATCGATTAATTTTGTTGAAACTTTAGCATACCCAGCAAGTAACTGGTTATCAGTAACAGCACCAGTAACATCAACACCTAATACAATAACATTAACTTGTTTACCAATACAACCAGGTATTTACCCATCAGTGGGTGCGTTTGTAAGATCAGCATATGTAATATTAACACCATTTAATAATTTTGGAACAGGGAGTTCTACACAAATATTAGTACAACATTGGTTTACAGCAAATCAATCTAATGGATATGGTGCAACAGTAGATAGTTCATATTTTAATTAAAAAAACGTGATAAATTAAATATTTATAATTATATTATAGACAATGAGTAGCATAAAATATTATTACAAAGAAACAACAAATCAAATATTTGTATCTGGATCGAGTACGAAATCAGGTATGAATACTTTGATCGATAGTATTAAAGATTCTACTCCAATATTAAATGCTAATTATACTTCAAAAATATCTTCTTTAGGTGCTGGGGTATCTTATGTAGTAGATAATGGTGTTGAACATAGATATTTAGTTCCATCAACTGCAGGAATAAATTATAGTTCTATAACAGTAACAAATGCTGGAGGTGGAACACCAATAACAGGTTTAAATGGTAGTTTAAATGGTACAAATGCAGCATTAACAGTAGTATCAACAGAAGTTACAACTGGTGTTTTTGCTGTAACACAAGTTACTATACTATCAGGTAATGGTAGTTTTCCTCTTTCTGATGGGTGGCAAATTGGAGAAACAATCACTATAACTGCATCTCAATTAAATACTATAGGAATTACAACATCAGATGATATTGTTATTACTTTACAATCTAGTAATATCAATTTTACCTCAACAACTATTCCAATAGCGGATAATCAAGAACTTTATGTTTCTAGAGGGTTTAATACTGTTGGTGGTGATGGAGATACTTATAATTACAACCCATACTTACATAGACCTTATAAATCATATATTTTAACAGAAACAGGATCAGGAATACCATCTGACCCTTATGTACCAGTTGGTAACCCTGTTAATACAAATGTAGGTAATTCTTCAGGAACAGTTTTTGTTGATGCTTATGATTATGCTCAACTGTCTGTAGTAGGTAATGAAGGTGGTTCTAATGTCTCACAATCAATGGATAGTGGTTCATTTACAATATATCATGATACTAGAGATGTCGATTTTTGGATATTTACTAAATATCATACTTTAAGTAGTTTTCCAATAGCAGGAGCATTTTATAGCATATACGAAGAGCATGTATCGGAATCATTTAATTCTATAGGATTTAACGCTTCAACAGCAGTAGCAGACCCAGGTGTAGGTAAAGTATCAATTAATAATTCAACCCAACAATCAGCTACTAAAATAAGTTTAGCTAACGATTATGCTATAGCTTTAAATTTAGGTCCTTATTCTCAATCATTTGCTTCACATGGTCAATCATTAGGGAAAATAAGAATAGAACAGAATTCAAACTCTGCAAACAATATTATATATGATGTAACTTCCATAGACAATATAGGTAGTGGTACCTATTGGGAATTTACAGTAGCAAATGGTACATTATCAAACCCAAACCAACCATTTACAAATGGAGTAGTAACAAATGTGGTAATACAAGCACCACAACTTGTTAATAGAATTAATCAAAGTAGAGGTGTTACTGATAATCAAGTCGCAGCTATATCAACCCAAACTTTAATGAATGGAGAATATAGTTATACATCAAGTGCCTTTACTGATCAAGCTGGTAATGGAACACCTGCTAGTGGTTCTACACAATTTGGTTTATTATGTCAATATAATGATTATGTAACATATAGAGCAGAATTAGATTCATCTGCAGCAACAAATATAACAATAACATATACCGGTTCAAATGGTAACCCTCAATATTTTGAATTATTAAAAGGATTTTATGCCGATTATAATGCATTAGTAGGAACACCATCATTTACAGGTACTGTTAATTATAATACATTTTCGAATAATATTATAAACCCTTCATATACAACCAATGTAGCCCCAGTACAGGGAACATTTGCAAGTAGAGTAAATGATGTTTATATTTCTTATTCATCATCATTATCTTCCTCACAAGATGGTTTATATGTATTTAACCAACTACCATCAGGCGATATTCAAGTAACAGCTTCGATGTTAGTAGATGTATGGAGAGGTGAAGAACCTGGGGCAGTATTTGGAACAGATGATTATGGAACAGGAGATTATGGTGAAATAACATCCACACCAGGTACAACTTGGACAACAGCATCTATATCAGTTTATACTGGTAGTTTCCCAAACACTATACCTAATATAGGAGATATACCTTTAACTTCTTCGGAATTAAGATCAACAACAATTCATACTGCCCCTGAAGCATATACAATGAGTTTGTTAATTCCTTCGGAATCAATATCTTTTCAAGATTGTTTAAATATATCAATAGCAGTATCAAAATCAACAGGTGATGTAATTCAAAATTCACTTGTAGTAAAAGAATATAATTTAGAATTTAATAACCAACTAGCAGGTGGAGGTGCAAAACCAGTACCAACACTAATAGAAAATGCATTCTCAGGATCAGAATCAACAAATGGATTTACTAATGCATACGATTGTCAACCAATTCTAAATAATGTAACACAATATAGAAGAAATGGATTAATACAAGAAGTTGATTATTCATCAGATCCTTATAATCCAAATAACTTCCAACAAATACTATCAGGTTCAGCACGTAAATCATCAGTCCCAGAATCTAACTATACATCTTTACCTTCAATCTTACCAAGATATAATGGTTCAAGATCGACAGCTAATGCAGTAAATACAGTAGAAGGATTAGGTGGTACTAGTGGAAATGAAACGGGGTTTGGTGTAATACCTGTAGTTGATTATTTAACAGCATATTTTGGATATTCAAACCAAATTATAGATCCATACCCAGTAGTTAATAATAAGATACTATTAAACATTCAATATTTAATAAATGAAGCAGGAGATGCTTTACAACCTACATTATCACCGTATACAGCTTTTGATTTAGAAGGAAGTTGGACAGAAGGTGGATTAGGAAGAATAGGTATTAATCAAATATCAGGATCATCTCAATATGACAGTTTAAATGGTTTTCAAACAATAGATAGAGTAGCAAAAGAACCAGTAGCAGTATTATGGTCACAAACCGGAGCAACAACATTTGCAATTTCAGGAAGTGAAGATTTTCCTGACACTACAAGTTCAATTCCATTAGCAGGTAACCCAGCAAGGGTATCTAGTTATGATGCTCCATTCTGTAATTATGGTTTAAATGCTCAAGGTAATGTATTTAATGCCTCTGATTTTAATGATAAAGTTATTACATTAAATAATTTACTTGGTGGAATAACATCATCAATATCATTAGGAACAACAGATATAGATTATCCAACTGATTATGGTTTATCAGGTAGTAGTGCTAATGTATTTGTTTCATCATCTTTAATAACACAATCAGTATCTAATCCAGGATATGTAGGTAATGCTGGTGAATATTATTTCACTGAAGATCCATTTGCCTCTAATCCAAGTGTAACAAATTTAAACCCACCTTCTTTATCTGATGATTATAAGTTAATTTTAAATTACCAACAAGAATCATCAGCTATATGGAAAGTTAAAACAGATAATGGTGGTTTCTGGGATAGTAGTGATTACAATACTGGATACGTTGGTTACATTATTGTAAGACTCCAAAAAACAACTAATACGTCTTTAACAACTACTAGCTGGACAAACTGTAAAATGGAAGAATTAGCTAATCCAAAATTAGTAGGCTATTATGGTAATGGTACGGAAGTATTTGACTTAAGAACTGTGTTTGGCCAAGCTAATGCAGGATTAAGACTTAATAGAACAGAATATAAAATTAACATCCACCAAACACAAATTAAAAATGCATTTACTCAAGCAGGTAAAGATATTAGAAATGCAGATTATCTAAAATTCGAAATAAATTTAACAAATGCAAATGATGAAAATATAGTATCTGGTACAAGATATAGATGGCAATCTGAATTATATTATCAAGCAGAACCTCTACAATCAGACCATAATTATTGGAATCCAACATTTAGTTGGTATACAGATTGGGTAAAACCAAACCAAACAACTGGTGGTCCATTCTTCGCAACTAACATTGAAGGAGATTTAGGTGGTCAATCATCTACAAATAATGCATTAAATTTTCCATATTGGGATTTCTCACAATCAGCAGCAACACCTGTATTAAATACTATAGAATTACAATCTATAAATGGTAATACAACATATGGGGTTGAAAATGGTTATTTCCAAGGATTTTTACCATATACAGCATCATCAAATGAAGTTTTCCCTGGAGGGTTAGAACCAGCAGATACAGTAATTGCACAAAATAACATACCTTGGTCTGTTATGGTAGGTGATGAAATTAGGTTTGAAAACAACGAATCAAAATCATATACAATACAAGAAGTAATAACACCCCAAGAAAATAATTCACTAACAAATACTAATAAATTAAAATTAGTATTAAATAGACCAATAGCAGCAGCAACAAATCTTAACTTCTTTATATTAAGAAGATATAGATATAGTCCAAATTCAATAGTAGTTAATCAAATTTTCCCTTATGGTGGGTTACCATCAGAAAAAGAATTTGTAGTTAGTGACAATACATTAACAAATTACTTTGATGCTAGTGGAGACGCAGGTATGAGTTCAGCAACTACTGCATCAGCAGTATCAACACCATCAGGAAGTTTTATTACTAAGTATCAACCTTTATTAAAGCAAAATAACACACCAACGGGTATAATATTTCCACAATACCCAATAGCAGCAATAGAGATTGAGCCAGATAATGTAATTCGTAACCTAAGAGATAAGAAACTAATAGAGTAACATATTTATAACATATAACAATATTTATATAAAAAAACAACAATGGGATATTTAAATAATTCAGTAATAACAGTTGACGCAATTCTAACTACTAAAGGTAGAGAATTATTGGCAGCTAATGATGGTTCATTCAGAATCACACAATTTGCACTTTCAGATGATGAGATTGATTATACACTTTATCAACCAAATCATCCATCAGGTTCTGCATTCTATGGTCAAGCTATAGATGGAATGCCTTTATTAGAAGCATTTCCAGAGGAATCACAAATAATGAAATATAAATTAGCTACGCTACCAAGAGGTACAGCTAAATTACCTATACTTAATTTAGGATACGATGCTATTACATTACAACAAGGTGCTACAATTGCAATAACCCCTCAAACATTGAATTATTTAGGTAATGATCAAGTATTTGAAACAGCAGGTTATTCAGCTACAATTGCTGATATTAGATTATTAAATACGTTTGAAGGAACAGGTATTAATACAACATCTGCTGCTAGTGCTAATGCAACAGCAACACAAACTATTGGAACTAATGTATCATCAACGATAGTTGGAACACAATTTACATTAAGAGCAACAACAGTAAATACATTATTTGGATCTAATTCAACATTATTAAGTACATTAACAGTTAATGGTTTAGATAGTGGAGCTAGAATAACTATTCCAATTACAATAACTAAGTCAACAACATAAAAATAAATAAATGGCATTTAAAAGATTAGAAGCAGACGATTTTGTAGTAAGTGCACAGGCGCAAACAGCTACTTGTTGGTCAAATAATGAACCAACGTTAACAACTTTTTTCACCCAATCTAATCAGATTAACAGTGATTCAGGTGTATATTACACTACCATTTTTAATGGTAACCCTACATCTTCACTTTCAACTGCACAATTTGAGATTGCCTATGGTAATAAAAGTGGTGGAGGTGCTTATGCCTTCAATTCATTAGTATCAAATATATCCCCTTCATCAACAATATACGGACAATATAGAACATTAGTTTTAGAAGATGAAAATTCAGATTTTGTATTTGGAGATGTAACAGGTAGTTCTATTTATGCACTTAGTATAGAAAGATCAAGATACAAGCAATCATTATTCCCAGGTTCTTTAAATTTAAGACTAAGCGGAAGTGGTGCAGGTGAAACAACATTACACTTAACAGATAACTCTCAAACACCAGGTATTAATTTACCAACATATTATGGTACAACAAGAGCATATCAAATAGTATCAGGTTCAGATGGTGTAGCAAATACATCAGTTAATGTTAATGGATACTCTCAAGCGAGTGGTTCATATGGTTTATTCTTACCGGACATTGGAACTATATTATTAAATGGGGATGCTTTAGATGTTAACGCAGCATCAGGACTTAACTTACAAACTGAAACATCAGCAAATACTCCTGGTTCACCAGTTAATTCACTTAAAATGTGGAACGCAATTTCAGGAAGTGGATTTTTCGGATTAAATAGTGAAGAAACTATTACATCTGATTTTGTATTTGTTAGAGCAAGAAACTCAGAATTTAACTATTCAGAAAACCCATCATATATTTCAGGATCAACAGGAGAGGTAATTTATGATTATTTCATAAACAACCCACAAACATACATGACAACTGTAGGTTTATATAATGATAGTAACGAATTATTAGCAGTAGCAAAATTATCAAAACCTCTAAATAAGGACTTTACAAAAGAAGCATTAGTTAGAGTTAAATTAGATTTTTAAGAATGGATGGCGGCGTACAAACAATTCAATTCACAAGATATAATAATATCGCCTTTAGAATTAACTAAAGGATTCGAATACGAAGGCAATGCTTTAACAGCATCAAATGTTGATATTGCTAGATATTTAGGTAGTCCTTTACAAGATGTATTAACATCAGGGACAACTGATACTCAATATACACAATCTGCCGTTTATTCATCTATTAGACAGTTATATTATTCAAATTTTATATCAAGTAGTAATGGAGATGTACAGCAGGTAAATACAGCCTCAATACAACCAGATGGAACATCAATAGGTCCAATAGGTAGTAATGCATTCTTTAATTTCGAACAAACAAACTTAGTACCAGAAAAATATTTCATAACTAGTTCATATACCACTCTAACATTAGATGGAGCAAAATATGGATCAGCTAAGTATGGAGAAGCAATTTATGGGACAGGATCATTTAATCCTACCATAGCTGTAATGTCCATACCAAAAGCATTATTTGGTGATTTTATACAACCTAAATCATTAAGAATTGTAACTCCAAGTGGTAGTTATTTTGATGATGGAGAAGGTAGATTAATGAGAGATTGCCCTTTAAGAATACCATCTCAATCCATTAATGTTGGTAACGTAGTTTACGAACATGGAATGGTAATTTTTACAGGAGGACCTAGAAATGTAGGTACTGGAGAAACAGGATCATATGGAAGTGTTGAATATGGAGCAGGAAAATATGGTGGTAGAACTGTTGGATACGCTGATGTAGACAACTTTGCATTCACTACCGACATTACTGCATCATTTTCTTCCTCTTTCACTATTTATGAGACGCAATATAAGTGCACATTAGCAGAAGACGAATTTAATTATTCATTAAATCCAACAACTATAACAGGTTCTAGTAATGATGGTGCAGTTTACAATTTTGTAACTTCATCATACTTTTCACCCTATATTACAACAGTTGGTATGTATAATAATAATAATGAGTTGGTAGCAGTTGGGAAGTTAGCGCAACCTTTGCCCACTTCAAGAACAACTGACACAACTATTTTAGTAAACATAGACAGACAATAAAATTTACATATTTATAATAAAATATAACCTTATACCATGGCATTAACACTCGATAAAACTAACATACAGACAGGTTTGACCATAGAGGCTCTACAAGTCTCTCAATCTGTTGACGCTTTCACAGGTGCCCAAAATTACGACATTACAATTGGTAATAGTACGGATCCAGCACTTTCAGGGTCACTTAAAATAACAGGATCATTACACTTATCAGGTTCATACAATAAATTTGATATGGGACCAGCAATTGCCTCAACAGGGTATGTTGTACAAATTGATGATGCTACTAACACAATCTCTAAAGCATCAATAGCATCCGGAACAAAAGGTGCTCAAGGTGTAAGTGGAGATAAAGGAGCTGCAGGGCCAATCGGAACACAAGGTGCAGATGGTGCAGGTGGATCAGTTGGTGCAAAAGGAGATTTAGGACCTCAGGGTTCTCCAGGATCACAAGGTGCTTCAGGACAAAAAGGTGATGATGGTTCAACTGGTACACAAGGTACTATTGGTAATACAGGACCTCAAGGTAATGCAGGACCAGCAGGTGCTCAAGGTGAAACTGGAGCAGGTGGTTCAAAAGGAGATATAGGAACTCAAGGAGAAACTGGTGCAGGGACACAAGGTGCTACAGGTGGTTTAGGACCTACAGGACCACAAGGTGCAATTGGTAACACAGGACCAACAGGACCTACAGGACCACAAGGTGTAATAGGTACTAAAGGAGCTGATGGAACAGTAGGTGCTAAAGGTGATAAAGGAGAAATAGGTGTTACTGGACCACAAGGTGGACAAGGTGATAAAGGAGATACAGGTTCAGCCGGTGCTAAAGGAGACAAAGGTGAAATAGGAACACAAGGTGCAGATGGTGAAAAAGGACAAAAAGGACAAGAAGGTGTAGGTACTCAAGGTGCTACAGGAGGTGATGGAGAAAAAGGACAAAAAGGTGAACTAGGAGTTAAAGGTGATAATGGAGAAAAAGGACAAAAAGGTGAAGTAGGTGCCGATTCAACAGTTGCTGGACCACAAGGTACTATAGGTACTAAAGGTGATAACGGACCTGCTGGATCAGCTGGTGCAAAAGGAGATTTAGGACCACAAGGTACTATAGGTACTACAGGTACTCAAGGTACAGATGGTGATAAAGGTGCTGAAGGCTCAGGTGGTGGATCAGGTAATGTATATAACACACAAACAAGATATTTAGTTAATAGTGATGGAGATAATTACCAATTATATGCTACTGCAACAAGTAATATGTATGTAGGTTCTTGGGCAAGAGTAAGTACTACACTAACAATAACATATGCTGCTCACGGGTTAGCAATTGGTGATAAAGTAGTAATTAGAAATACTAATCAAGATTATTTAGTAGCAAATGTATCAGCAGTAACAACAAATACATTTAGTGTAACTTGTGTAGACACAGGTGCTACATCAGGAGCAGAAGCAGTCTATGGAACATTATTTGGAGCAGATGTAACACAAAATGCAGGTGATGTTACAGCAGTAGTAGTATCAGCCCCAGGAGGGTTAAATGGTGCTTCTCAATTAAATACTCTAAGTTTATTTGCAGGAAACCAAGAAAGTGGTTTAGCAGTAACTTTACCAGCAGGATTTCAAGAAGGAGCAGGTGGATATACTGATAAACAAGATATTAATATAGCATCCGCAGATGCAAAAGCATTTAGTGGAACAGGACAATCAGGAGCATTATCACCAACATTAACGTATAATTTAGGTGCTAACTTTAACAGAATAGATGTAAGTGGTATTGATAACTTTTCACCAGTTAACATATCATTAAGGTTTTAATTAAAAGATTAATTAAAAAAATATAAAATAAATGGCATATCCAACTTTACAGTTTGCAAGACTATCATATGGTGCAGCAGATTTTTACTCCAATGAACAAAACATAAATTCATTTGTGAGAATAAATGGTGATACTACTAATGGATCACCCATAGTAACAAATGTAGCCGATAATGCAGGTGGAGATTTTTCTAAAACAGAACTAAAAGTAGGAATGACACTTGTATCAAGTGGAGAATTTACATCT
>Ga0181420_1000291_pt1 | contig 20494 bp, 17 predicted proteins | sample 43SPOviralmetaG_FD_130145 | JGI IMG/M metagenome (GOLD analysis project Ga0181420, IMG submission 130145) | Marine viral communities from the oligotrophic San Pedro Time Series (SPOT) site, San Pedro Channel, CA, USA - 43 SPOT_SRF_2013-05-22 | ecosystem: Environmental > Aquatic > Marine > Strait... | reverse complement strand
TAACTGGAGCTGCTAGTGTAAATGGTACAGGTGCTGAATTTGATATCATTACTTCAAATAGCGAATCATTAACATCAATTGATGTAGTAACACTAGGTTCAGATTATAGAGTAGGAGAAACAATTACGTTCACTTCACAATCATTAGGAGCTACAGAACCTAATGGTACAGATTTAGAAATAACTTTAACTTCAGATAATATAACATTAGCAAATGCTTTTACTTTAGAAACTATAGGCCAAGGTGAAATCATGAACAGTGATTCAACTGAAACAGCTGCAGGTTCATTACCTAATGGTTCTTCAGATAACCTAAGATGGGAAATTGTTAATCCAAACACATCATCAGGAGTATTTAGTGTAGTAATTAGAAGAGGTGATGATAATACTAAAAACAAATCAGTTTTAGAAACATTTACAAATGTATCATTAGATCCAAAAGCTCCAAATTATATAGCTAGAGTAATTGGTGATCAAAAACAAGAAGTATTAGGATCAGGAACAGATGTTTATGTTGGAACAACAGGTAACTACCCAAATGCTTCAAGATACGTAAGAGTAAGTTCAGTAGATTTAAAAACTCCAGATTATTTAGATAATGATGGTATTGCAAAATCAGAATTTGTAAATGATATACCAGGAGCTCAAAGTGGTGTTTTTGGTTCAGCCGAAGGTTCAATTTTAACAGGAACTGGAAAATATTACGATGAAATTAGTGCTACAGATTCACAAGGATTAAAAGGTGGTAATTATACAGATGCTCTTAATTTGTTAGCAAATAAAGATGATTACAGATTTAATATAATCACAGCACCAGGTTTAATATATGAAAATGCTGATCAAGCAACTCCATTAAATTCTTTAGTATCAAACATTGAAAGTAGAGGTGATGCTATTATAGTAATGGATCTTAAAGGATATGGCGCTACAGTAGTAGGAACTACTACAACAGCAGCTAGTGTAGATAGCTCATATGTAGCTTCTTACTGGCCATGGGTTCAAATTTCAGATACTGACACAGGACAATTAGTATGGGTTCCGGCTTCAACAATGATGCCAGGTGTTTATGCTAATAACGATAGAACATCAGAAGCATGGTTTGCACCTGCAGGAATTAATAGAGGTGGTTTAGGTAATGTTATACAAGCAGAACGTAAATTAACTCAAGCTAATAGAGATGCTTTATACACAGGTAAAGTAAATCCAATAGCAACATTCCCAGGAAGAGGAGTTGTAGTATTTGGACAAAAAACACTACAAACACAATCAAGTGCTTTAGATAGAGTAAATGTAAGAAGATTGTTAATTGAATTAAAAGGATACATAGCTCAAATTTCTGATGTATTAGTATTTGAACAAAATTCAGCAGCAACAAGAAACCAATTCTTAAGCCAAGTAAATCCATATTTGGAAAGTGTTCAACAACGTCAAGGTTTGTTTGCATTTAAAGTAGTAATGGATGATAGTAATAATACAGCTGATGTAATTGACAGAAATCAATTAGTAGGTGCGATTTATATCCAACCAACGAAAACAGCTGAATTTATTTACTTAGATTTCAACATTTTACCAACAGGAGCTACTTTCCCAGCGTAAAAATTTAGAAATCGAATATTTATAATTGAATAAAAAAATAGCAAAATAAAAATAAAATGGCAGTATTAGATCCAAACGAAATATTTTTCACAGCATTTGAACCAAAACAAGCAAATAGGTTCGTCATGTATGTGGATGGCATCCCTTCATACCTTATAAAAGGAATTAGTGGAATGGGATTCTCACAAGACGAGATAACATTAAATCACATCAATACTTACCGTAAAGTTAAGGGTAAATTGAGATGGAATGACTTATCAATGACATTATTTGATCCGATTACACCCTCAGGTGCTCAATCAGTGATGGAATGGGTAAGATTACACCATGAATCAGTTACAGGTAGAGATGGTTATTCAGATTTTTACAAAAAAGATTTAACCATTAATGTATTAGGTCCTGTAGGTGATGTAGTATCAGAATGGATTATCAAAGGTGCTTTTATCAAAGATGCTTCATTTGGAGATTACAATTGGGATGATGATGGAACTGCTATTAATTTAGATGTAACAATAGGTATGGATTACTGCGTATTGAACTACTAGAATAAATTTTATCATATGTTTTTGAAAGGAGCTTGGTTTTACCAAGCTCTTTTTGTATCTTCCATTATAATTAAATTTTTAACACCAAAACCAAATCAATATGGAGACAACAATTTTTATTTTAGTAGTAAGTGGGTATATTATGTTAAACACAATTTTAATTTATTCAAATTATAGAACAATTAAATCCCAACAGAAACAGATTAATGAAAATCTTGATTTAATCAATTCACTAGATCAAAAAATCCATATGACAGAACAAAGTTGTGTAGGATATACAACACAAACAGTTAAAAATACTAATGGAGAGTTAGAAGCTTTGTACAAGCATGTTGATACAAAAATGATAGAACTATCAACCCAGATATACAAGGATTTTGACATTAAAAAAACACAAACAAACGTTTATTAAACGAAAAACAACATTCTATAATATTTATACATGAAATTAAGTTATAACAAAATAAAATTTATATGAGCGAATTTAAGTTCCCAACAGAAATGGTAGAACTACCTTCTAAAGGTTTAGTATACCCTGAATCAAACCCACTTTCTTCGGGTGAAGTTGAAATGAAATATATGACAGCAAAAGAAGAAGATATTTTAACTAACCAAAATTACATCCAGGACGGAACTGTAATTGAAAAGTTATTAAAATCCCTAATTGTAAGTAAAGTTAAATATGACGATCTTGTTGTAGGAGATAGAAATGCTATTATGGTAGCAGCTCGTGTCTTAGGATATGGTAAAGATTATGTTTTTAATTTTTTAGGAAAAGAAGAAACTGTAGATTTATCTCAAATTGAATCTAAATATTTAAGTGAGGAATCAATTCCAACCAAAGGGGTAAACAAATTTGAATATACATTACCTACAACAGGAGCTACAATTGAATATAAGTTATTAACTGGAAATGATGATAGAGAAATCCGTCAAGAGATTAAAGGTTTACAAAAACTTAACAAAAAAGCATCTCCTGAAATATCAACTCGTTTGAAACATATGATTGTATCAGTTGATGGTAATGAAGAAAATAGAGCAGTTAGAGAATTTGTTGATAATTATATGTTAGCTCGTGATTCAAAAGCATTAAGAGATCATATAAAATTAACACAACCAGATGTAGATTTAACATTTAAATACGAAAGGGATAACGGTGAAGACGGGGAGGCTTCAATCCCGATCACAACTAACTTTTTTTGGCCTGACGTCTGAATACCGAAAATCACTATTTAAACAAATCCACGAAATAGTTTACTATGGAGGGGGTGGATATGATTGGCATACTATATACGAAATGCCAATATGGTTAAGAAAATTTACTTATAAATCAATTGTTGAGAATAAACAACAAGAATCTGATGCCCATAAAGGTGTTACTTCTTCACAATCAAATAATACACAAATTGACTTAGCTAATCCAGATAAGAAAAAAATTCCAAATAAACAGGTTACCCCACCTAATTATGTTACAAGGACGTCAAAGAAATGACGTCCTTTAATATTTATAACAAAACAAAGTTAAATGGCTGGTCAACTAGATCCTCAAAAACAAGCACAATATAATAGAGAACTTGAAAAAACCAAACAAATTCAAGGTGAACAAGTTAAAAGTGTTGAAGATTTAAAACAATCCTTACAGGATGTTTTATTCTTAACTAGGGATTATGCATCAGAAGCCAGAAGTGCCACCAAATCTGTATTTGAAAATACAATTCAAGCATCAGCAGCAGCTAAATCATTTAAAGACCTTTCAAGTAGTTCCCGAGACATAACACGAGAATATGGTGAAATAGCTAAAGGTAGTAAGAAAATATCAGATATAAGTAAAGATTTATTTAAACTAGAAAAAAATAAACAATCACTTGCAGTAGAGCAACAACAAGCTTTAAGTAAAATACTTACTACCACAAGATTTGGAGCTGAAGCACAAGACGATATTAACACAGCTATGAAGTCCACATCAGGACTTCAAGATATTATGTTTAAATACGCTCAAGATTTAACTGCTGAAGAACAAACTCTTTTAGACTTATATAATCAACAAAATGTAGCATTAGATCAACAAGGAGACGAACTTGAACAAATTGAACAACACTCTAAAAATATAGGTAGTGCTGCTAGTTTATTTGGTGATAGTGCTATTGGTTTACAAGATATAGGAAAGGGGTTAGATGTATTTTTGAATAAATTGGGTATGGGTTCAATATCTGATAAATTAGGTTTAGAAGAAGCTTCTAAAAGTACCCGTGAATACGCCGCGGGTTTGGAGGGTGTTAGAGAAAATGGAGGAACCATATTAGATAAATTCAAATCAGTTGGACATTATACAGGGCAAATGGGTAAAAATTTATCCAAATCCTTAGGACCAGCTGCAGCATTATCAGTTATAGCAGGTCAATTTGCAAAAGCATTCCAATTAATTGACAGTGCCTCGGGTGAAATGGCTAAAAATTATGCTATATCAAATGCGGAAGCTCAAAAATTAGTAGGTAATAATAATAGAATAGCAACAACATCAGGTAATACTGCTTTAAATACTAAAAATATAGGTGAAGCTCAAGCTTCTCTAAATGCTGAATTTGGAACATCAACTGTATTTTCAGATAAACTATCATCTGATTTTGCATTAATCCAAAAAAGATTGGGATTATCAGCCGAAACAATGGGTAGATTAACAGTACTATCTATGGCTAATGATGGAAACATGATGGATCAGTTAGAAACTATCCAAGGTGTTACATTAGAATTAAATAATCAAGAAGGAATATCATTAAATCAAAGAGATATTCAAGAAGGACTTAGCCAATTATCAGCATCTCAGTTGATAGCTAATAAAATGAATACTAAGGAATTAACTAATCAAGTATTCCAAGCAAAATTATTAGGTGTTAGTCAATCACAATTAGAAGGTATTAGTTCGAATTTACTAGATTTTTCATCTTCAATAGAAGCTGAAATGCAAGCTGAATTGTTAACTGGTAAAGAATTAAATTTAGAAAGAGCAAGAGCCGCAGCATTAACTGGAGATCATGCGACATTAGCTCAAGAATTAAGACGTGAAATGGCTGGTTTAACAGATGAGCAAAAACAAAACCCAATTATAATGAATCAGTTCGCACAAGCTTTGGGTATGAGTAGAGAAGAATTATCAAAAGCTATGGTAGAACAGCAAAAACTCGACTTTTTAAGAAGTAAAGGTTTTAAATCCATGTCTGAAGTCCAAGAAGACTATAACAAAGCAGTTAGAGAAGGTAATTTAGATGAAGCTCGTAGGCTTGAATTGATGGATGAAGGGCTGGGGAATCAATTGAAATCTGCAAATATGCAGGAAAGGTTAAACGATGTAATGGCTAAATTTACTGATATGTTTGTAAATATAGCAGAAAAAATGATGCCTATGCTTGAAGGTTTAGCATCCATAGTAGAAAGTCTTATCCCTTACATGGGAATGATAGCGGGTGGTTTGTTAGGAGGAATGGCAGGGGGTCCATTAGGAGCACTTGCAGGTATGGGTGCAGGTTTGGCTTATGATTTTAAGAGAAATAATGAAATAACACCTACAGGTGATTTAAGTATAGATCCAAATGGAGGTCCTATTGTAATGTCTCCAAGAGAAGGTGGTATATTCCAAGGATCAAGAAATGATGGAGTTTCAATGAGCCCATCTCACGGAGCTTCAGGTGGTGGTAATAATGGTGAAGTAGTTTCATTACTAAAAGAACTAATAGGAGCTGTTAAACAAGGTGGTGATGTTTATATTGATGGAGCTAAAGCAGGTAGATCATTAGCATTGTCAACTTCTAGAATGGGTTAATATTTATAATAAACAAAAAATAAAAATACAATTATGGCTTTACTTGACAAATTAACAACAGCAGGTTCTAACCTTTCAAATTTAAATGGTAGCACAGCAACAGTTCCTAACTTTGCAGGCTCTAAACTACATGACACTTATTCAATTAATAATATACCTGTAGTTCCTGGGAAACCAACACCATCTTTATTAGATTTACAAGGTGAAGTACCAGCTAATAATTACAGAGACAACGCACCTGAGAACTCTACTTTTTAATATATGCCTTTAATAGACCTAAAAACGAATTTTAAATCATTAAAGTTTGGGAATGACAGACCAGGAGGTGGATCTAGTAATCAACCTTATGTTCAGAAACCCATCCCTGAAAATGATCAACCCGGCATTTTAGCAACAGGTGGTCCTGATTTCCTTTTAAGAGGGGGAATTTTGGCACCACTTAAAGCTGCTAATGATGTTAGTAGATTATCTCAGATGTTTTTTGATTTTAAATCTCCAAACGGTCCATTATTTATAGCAAAACAAAATTTATTATCTCGTACTTCTGTTAAAACCGAAGCATCTAAAGGACCAGCATATGGTGGTGGTGGAGTTAATCAAGGTGTATATTTACCTACTTCTACAATAGCACAAGCTGGAGTAGGAATGGCAGGTATACATTTAAATTTATTAGGTATAGACCCATCAGGTTTGTCTATATTAGGTATAAATGATTACTTTGGTATAATTAAAGACCAAAAAGATAAAAATAAAGAAAATAGATTAGTAGAATTAACTAAAAATACTGATCCCGTAAATATATTAGAATATGGTGGGGGTCCTGGTTCTATATTAGGAATTGGTAAAACAAAAATACCATTTGCAGATCAGAGAACAGGAAAAAATAATCCTAATTCTAAAACAGGTAGATTTTTAGGTAATAACGAATTAACTAACCCTACAACTCCTGAAGATTTTACCCCTTCAAACTCAAACCCTAGAATAGGACAAGATTTTAGGAAAAAAATAATAGACAATAACCAACTTACAGATTCTACTATATTAGCAGTGTCTCCAGGTTATACAGGTGGTAAAGCACTTGATACTAGAGTAAATCAAGGTAGCCCTGGAAAACGTAAAAGTGTTTACAATTATTCAGTACCCGCAGATCAATTAATACCATTAGATAAAATCACCGCTTTACCAATGTATGAAGGCGACTATCCTGATGGAGCTAATGCCATTAACGATTTAGTTAAATTTAGAATAGCATCCATTAATAACGATGGAAATGGTACTTCAGCAGTTTATATGCATTTTAGAGCATTTATAGACAGTTTCTCAGATAATTATAATGCCACATGGAATCAAGTACAATATGTTGGTAGAGGTGATTCATTAGGAAATTATGGTGGGTTTACTCGTGATATTAGTATGGGATTCACAGTTTTTGCTCAATCAAAAGCTGAATTAATTCCAATGTATAAAAAATTAAACCATTTAGCATCTACATTAACTCCAGACTATACAAGTGCTGGGTTTATGAGAGGTAATTTAGTACGTTTAACTATGGGTGGTTATATTTACGAACAACCAGGTTATTTTACTTCATTAAATTATACAATCCCTCAAGAATCACCTTGGGAAATAGGCATTGATGAAAACGGAGATTCAGATGAAAGTGTAAAAGAATTACCTCATATGATTCAAGTAACTCTATCATTCACACCTATTCATAAATTTTTACCACAAATAGCTAAAACACCATCTGAATTAAATAATGGTAATGATGATGAACAATATAACAATCCTAAAGAACGTTATATAGCTTTAGCTGATGGTACAACAGAAAAATATAGCAATTATAAAGATTTCTATTTACCACAACTAGCACCTGGAGAGTATGTTGAGAATAGAGGTGAAGATGTTACTGACACATCTACCCAAACAACTGATAATCAAATAAGTTTAATATAACAGTAATTTTACAACAATGAAACGTTATAACACAATAAAGACTTCAAAAAATACTAACGAAAATGTTGGAACACTGGGTACTTCTTATTATCTTAATACTCAATATCCGGAAATACCATTATCTGAAAGTGATATTTATGTAATTACGGATTTTGGAGACAGATTAGATTTATTAGCTAATCAATTTTATAATGATGTTACTTTATATTGGATTATAGCAACTGCAAATCCTAATGAAGTTAATTTTGGTTCTTTATTTATACCTGAAGGTACTCAGTTAAGAATACCAATTAACATAAGTTCAATCGTTGATAGTTATATTGAGATAAACAGTTTATAGTATGCCGCTTTTAGGACAACCATTTAAAGACTATGTAAGGGAACAAGTTGATATAAGACAATCATCATTGGGTAAATACTCAAATATCTCCACATCAGACCTAAAATATTATACAACAAAGACACCTTGGATTAGATTAGCTAGTGGTGTAAATATATCAGAAACTGAAGCTAGTAGTAATAGTGTTTTAAATAAAATTTTATCATCTAATAATAGTATATCAAGAAATCAAATTGTAGGTGATAATTTAGCTAAAAACTTAATATTACAAGGTGGAGTAACATCAGATGAAAAACTCAACTCTGGTTTAAATAAACAAAATAACGGATTATTTAATGGTGCGTATGGTTGGGGTGGGATAAAAGAAAGAGGATTTGTCCCTATGCCTGGTATTACTAATGCTGATGTTCAGTATTTAAATAATGGCGCTTTAACTAAAACCACAATTAATATTAGATGTTTTAGCAAACAGCAATTCCAACTTATAGATGTTTTATACCTTCGTCCGGGGTATACTCTTTTACTAGAGTTTGGACATAGCGTTTATTTAGATAATAGTGGTAAATTGAAATCATTTGATAATTTCTCTACTCAACCCCTAAGAACACTTTTAAACCCAGGAAGTAAAAATCAATTTGATATTTATAGAGAAATTGAACAAACCAGAATAGATCGTAGTGGAAATTATGACGCCGTATATGGTAAAATATCTAATTTTAATTGGCAATTCAACCCTGATGGGAGTTATGATTGTCAGGTAATATTAACAGGTATGGGTGATGTTATAGAATCACTTAAAATCAATGTAAATCAAGACCTCCAAAAAATATCAACAACATCAGTAAATGGTAAAAATGATGAACCTTCAGAAACCACAGTATCTCCTATAATAGCTAATAAAGATAAAACTTTATTAAATCAAGTTATATATAAAATTTTTCAAGATACAATTAATGAAAAAAGTCAAGAGGACTTTCAATCATTTTCTCATACAATAACTGATTTCCCAACATCAACTACATTATCCAAAACCATTAGTTCTGATAAAGAATTTATACGAGAAGATCTTAAAATTAAAAACGCAATATTAACAGTTCCTAAAACAACATCTGATAGTGATGTACATCAAGCCAAACAAATATACATGACTTTTGGAACTTTAATGGCTTATATTCAATCACGATTTTTATTATATAATAATGTAGGTGATAAATCAATTCCAATATCTTCGATTGATATGGATTTTAATGATCTATCTAAAGATGAAAATTATATATTAACATTCCCTGGAAGTTTTTCATCTGATCCTACTGTTTGTTTAATACCATATACTAACACAAATTCACCTTCACCAGATTTAAAAATGCCTAACTCACTACTTAATAAAGCTTTATCTAAAGTTTCTAAGTGGAAAGTTTCAGAATCTTTATATTTAGGAAGACTATCAGGTGTTTTTGTTAATGTGAATTATATAGACCAAGTAATATCAAATTTACCACAAGATGATAATAACACAATTTCCATTTTATCATTCCTTAAAGAAATAATAAAAGGTATTACACAATCATTAGGTGGTTTTAACCAAATATCAGTACGTACTACTATAGATGGTAAAATTCAATTTGTAGAAGATATACCAGCTAATTATGGTGTAGCACCTAAAGGTAAACATGCTCATTTTAAAACATTTGGGGTTGAATCTGGTAAAGGTAGCTTTATAAAAAATATAAATCTAACGGCCGAAATTTCAAGTGATTTTGCCTCTATGATCTCAATTGGAGCCCAATCAAATGGTAATCAATTTTCTGCAAATGCCACTGCATTTTCTAATTATAATTTAGGGTTAGAAGATAGATTAATTGAAGAAAAATCTTCATATACCCCTCCATCTCCAACGAGTGGCAGTGTTAAAAATGATAAAAATATTGAATCTAATTGGACTAAAATGTCTAGAATAAGATTTATAGAAGGTGGAGAAGGTACTAAGGAAGGAATAAAAGAATCAATATTTGATTCGGTTTATGAAGATAGAAATTTCTTAAGTGAAAATATAACATCTTTAAAATCTTTAAACACAACTCATGCTGGTTTAGTTTTAGGTAAGTTATCCCAACCATCTGAAAATCAACAATTAGAATCACCATTTTTCCTACCATTTAATTTTTCATTAGAAATGGAAGGACTATCAGGGATGGTATTATATCAGAAATTTGAAATTAGTGAAGAGGTTTTACCACCTTCGTATGAAAAGGGTGGAGTTGAAATCCAAATTAAAGGAGTTAACCATTCAATAAATAATACAGCTTGGACAACTAAGCTAGATACTTTATCTACTCCAACGGCTAAAGTATATAAAAATGAACAAATCCAACCTTATGAATTTGGTGGTGGTGGTGAAGGTTTTAATCCATCCAACTCAAAAGAAAGTTGTGAGATAGAATTTGGAAACGAACCTTACTCAACAGCCTATAATATCCATTTTAAAAATAATATTTTTAAAGAAACTTTTGTAGATCTAGATGGTTCTGTGAAAGATATTTTAGAATATGGTCCTAAATATAACTTAACATTTAGGGGAGAATCACTTGAAAGTTCGAAGTTTAATAAACTTATGACAGATGGAGACGGAAATGAACTACCTAAAGAAGGATGGAAAGTAGCAAGATCATTATATGAAGCTATAAATGTAATTGGAATTGAAATGGATAAACCATTTAGTGGTTTTGGTAATGTATCTCCAACTACTATAAATAGTGGATATCGTTCACCTGTATATAACTGCACAGTACCAAATTCAGCCAAAAACTCCGTTCATAAAACTGGGGGAGCTGCAGATATTGGAATTAGATCAGATAAAGTAGAAACACTTTACAACCTTATTTTAAGATTAATGAATGAAAATAAGATTCCTAAAGGCGGTTTAGGTAAATACAATAGCTTTGTTCACTATGATATTAGAGGGGTTTTAAAAGAATGGTAAGAGAAAAACCAAATAAAATATGACTTATATACCTTCAAATAGAATAAAAACCAATTTATACACTAATGGATATGAATTAAAAATTTCATCTACTGGGGTAAATTATGTAGGTCCGTATTGGAAGAAATATACTGGTGAAATGTTTACGGGTAAAACACCTAATGATAAACCATCTCAATTATTAACACCATTTACCCCAGCACAATCAAATAATGCTTTAACTAACAAAACATCATATTCATTAATAGAAATTGATGATACTGATACTACCTTAGTACAAGAATATTTAAATGCTAATCAACTTGACTACTCAAAACAAGTAAAATTCTTACCTCTTCCATTCTACCCAACACCTACTAAAGAGGATTATGATTTAGGAGTTTTTCCAAGATATTTTTGTGTAAAAACAAATGAAAATGCTTATATTGAAATAAGTAAAAAAACATATGACGCCATAACAACACAAAAGAAAGATTGGTTATGGGAATTGTACACACCATTTCAACTTATATGGACTATTAAGGGTGAAGAAAAAGAAGTAGAAAAAACAAACTACAATATAACCATACTCCAAGAACAAAGACTAAAAAGAGTAGGACTTAAAGAATTTTTAAGAAACAACTACCTAAAGTTCTTCAAATAAAATTTGGATATCTAACATTTTCACATTATATTGATACAAAACAAAAGTTATGTATTGGTTGATCGAAAATCAAAGTCAATTAGAAGAGTTATATAATAGTGATTTAGAGGATGCTTTTATTGAAATAATTCCATTTTCAAATGAAGTCCACCCCGTAGAAAATCAAGTATGTGCTATTTACATAAGGCCGCTAAATTCAACGAAGGGGTATATTGCGTCTATTTCCCATAGTGAAACGCTATCGCTTGATATACGCGAAGTAAAGCGCGTAATAAGCAAATTTAAACGCATATACGTTAGGGATAAAAAAGAATTCTTACATTATTTCATTTTAAAAACTCTTCTCGACACAACACTACAACAACCTCCGTATATACAAGACTACACACAAACACATAGTTGGTTTTACCACAAATATAAAAATAAAACAGATGTGAACCGCATTATACCCATTGTTAAACACTATGAGTATTGTGAAAAAACATTTGATGACCTTAAAAATAGAATTAATGAGCCAGTTAACGACTTTTACAACAACAAAGCCTCAGTGGTGTTCAACGCCATTGAACGAAGTGGAATACAAGTTGATAGAGAAAAATTCGAACCGCGTTTTCACTTACTTGATACCAACACCGTCTACAGCCAATTTAACTTCAAGACACTTACAACAAGACCTTCAAATAAATTCAACGGAGTTAACTTCGCGGCGATAAATAAAGAAAATGGGGATAGACAATGTTTTATCCCAAGTAATGACTTGCTATTTGAAATTGATATATCCGCTTATCACCCAACGTTACTTGCGAAACAAATTGGTTACGAATTTAAAGAAAAAGACATACACCAAGCGTTTGCCGATATGTACCAAGTGGATTACAAAAAAGCTAAGGAACTTACGTTTAAACAAATGTATGGAGGAGTCTTCAAACAATATGAGGAGCTGGAATTTTTTAGTAAAATGAAGGTATATACTGATGATTTGTGGGCTCGTTTTCAAAATGAGGGTTTTGTTGAATGCCCTGTTTCAAAGCACATATATAGAAATGATGTGTTGACGGATATGAAACCACAAAAATTGTTAAATTATATACTACAAAATTTGGAAACCGCAACTAATATTTGTATCTTGTGGGAAATGTTTCGTGTATTAAGAGGTAAGAATACTAAATTAATACTATATACGTATGATTCATTCACATTCGATGTAGATAAGAGTGAGAAAGATACCATTAAGGAAATAATTGAGATATTCAAAAAATATGACCTGGGTATTAAAATGGAATGTGGTAAAAATTACGGAGAAATGAATAAAGTTGAATGTTCTTTAGTGTAAGTTAATTGCATTGGAACTTGGTTATTAAAAATAATGGTCGTATATTTACGCATAAGTTAATAAGTTATAAAATAAATTAAAAACAAAATAAAAAATTAAATAAGTTATGGAGTCGATTTTGAGCAAAAGAGGTGATACGTATACCCAAGGTTATGATGTTATAACCGACATTAAAGATATTAAAGGTTTGGCCTTACAAAATAAGTTATTCTGTACATTCACTACTCTCGATGAGCTAGATAATCTAGTTGAGAGTATTACTTCTAAGTATGACGTGATGTACAATAAAATATTCGTTTTACACGTTAAAAGTAATAATGAATATGTTTGCACCTACAATATTGATTTAGGAAATGTTTCTGAGATTCCTCCTAACACAATTTTAGTTCACCGAAAAAAAGATTCTAACACTTTGTATACTATCAATGCTCTAAATGAGTTGATTAAGTGTTTAAACGGTGGAGTTGTAGACACTCGATTCCCGATCGATTGGCAACATTACAAAAATACAATCTTACTTACCCAGCATGATGAGCTTAAACAGCTAAAAACAAAGATTTACAAAATAATTGAACTCTAGTTTGGATACCCAAATTATCGTTCGTATATTCAAGTTATAAAATTAAAAATTAGTTATATTATGGATTTAAATGTTATCAAACAACGCTTGGAGTCACTGAACAAGCAAAAAACAAACAACAGTGGAAGAAACAATACTAAAAACCTATTCTGGAAACCAACAGTAGGTAAACAAGTAATTCGTGTCGTACCTTCTAAGTACAACAAAGCAAACCCATTCTCAGAGATGATGTTTTACTACGGAATTGGTAGTAAGAGAGTTATGTCTTCACCTCAAAACTGGGGAGAGAAAGATCCGATTATGGAATTTGCTAAGCAACTTAGAGGAACTAACGATAGAGAAAATTGGAGACTAGCTAAAAAGCTTGATGCCAAAGTTCGTATTTTTGCTCCTATTATCGTAAGAGGACAAGAAGATGAAGGTGTTAAGTTGTGGCAATTCGGTCAACAAGTTTACCAAGAGTTTTTAAATATGGCTGCTGACGATGAAATTGGTGATTTCACTGATATCGTAGAAGGTAGAGATATTAAATTAACTACTGTAGGACCTGAAGTTACAGGAACACCTTACAACAAGACAACAGTAAATGCTTCAATGAAAACATTACCGTTAGCTGATACTGAAGAAACTGTTAAAAGTTTACTTGAAAATCAAGCTGATCCTTTGAAAGTATTCAAACCACTTTCTTATGATGAAATGAAAGGTGCATTACAAGAATGGTTATCACCTGAAGATAATGAAGAGGAAGGTTCAATCGTATCAGAACCAGCTGTAGCATTCGATAATGATGTTAAAGAAGAACCTAAATCTAATTATTCTCTAAGTCAACAAAAAACTCCTAAGAAAACAAAAACAGAGCAATTCGATGATTTGTTTGGAGATGATGACAAAACTGATGATTTACCATTTTAAATAAAGTAATATGCCAAGAGGAAAAAACAGAAAATCACTCTCGGAGGCTGTCTCCTCCGAGATTAAAGCGAACTTTAATTTAGACAGTTTTAAAACTAAGAAAGGATTATCATCCAAAGCTAAATTTAAAGAACAAACTTGGATTCCACTATCAAGTGCATACCAAGAAATTACATCAGTACCTGGGATACCTCAGGGTCACATTGTATTACTTCGTGGACATTCAGATACAGGAAAAACAACTGCTTTAATTGAAGCAGCTGTATCAGCTCAAAAACGAGGTATTATGCCAGTTTTTATTATCACTGAGATGAAGTGGTCATGGGAACATGCTAAAATGATGGGACTTGAAGTTGATGAAGTTGTTGATGAAGAAACAGGTGAAGTAATTGATTACAGTGGTAATTTTATCTATGTAGATAGAGAAACTATTAACTCAATCGAAGACGTTGCTGGTTTTATTCTTGATTTGATTGACGAGCAGAAAAAAGGTAATTTACCTTTTGATTTATTATTCTGTTGGGATTCAATTGGGTCAGTACCTTGTGAAATGTCGTTAAAGTCAAATAAAAACAATAACGAATGGAATGCAGGTGCTATGTCAACACAATTTGGAAACAATGTTAACCAACGAATTGTAATGTCTAGAAAGGAAAGTAGTCCTTTTACAAATACACTTGTTGCAATTAATAAAGTATGGACTCTTAAAGCAGAATCACCTATGGGTCAACCCAAACTAATGAACAAAGGTGGATATGCAATGTGGTTTGACTCAACATTTGTAGTTACATTTGGTAATGTTATGTCAGCTGGAACATCTAAAATTAAAGCAATTAAAGATGGTAAGCAGGTAGAATTTGCTAAACGTACTAACCTACAAATTGATAAAAATCACATCAATGGAGTTACTACTAGAGGTAAAATTGTAATGACACCTCACGGGTTTATTCTTGATAATGATAAAGCACTTAAAAATTATAAAGATGAACACAAAGAAGCTTGGAAAAAAATTCTAGGTGGTGGTGATTTTATAATTGCTGAAGAGGAACAAGCATACACTGATATTTCAACATTCTCAGATGAACCTCAATAATTAATACATTAATCTTATACTGAGTAGAGGCAGTAGAAGGATTTACAATAATTTTATTAGAAACTCAAGCGTTAGTAGTTCCCCTCTACCCTCGAAAGCGCTTGGGTTTCTTTTTTTTTAAGAAAACCTATTATTATTCGTTTATTCGAAAAATAGTTCGTATATTTACATTATAAAATTTAAAATAAGTTATGGATAAAAAAGATTTACTAAATCTTCTCAACAATATGGATGAGAAAAAACCTGAAACAGTTGAGGGTGAAAGAGTATTAATGATAGATGGTTTAAACCTATTCTTTCGAAATTTTGCAATGTTAAATATGGTTAATCCTGATGGAGTTCATATTGGAGGTTTAGGTGGATTTTTCCGTTCATTAGGAGCATTAATACGTCAAATTAATCCTACTCAAGTATATGTGGTATTTGATGGTGCTGGATCTTCAAACAATAGAAAAAACTTACTCCCTGAATATAAATCAGGTAGAAATTTACAACGTATTACTAATTGGGATGCATTTGATGATTTAGAAGATGAAGATGATGCTAAAATAGATCAAATAGTTAGAATAATTCAATACCTAAAAACACTACCAGTTAAAACCGTATCATTAGATAAAGTAGAAGCTGATGATATTATTGCATATTTGGGAACTATAATTCCCCAATCACCAAAAGATAAAGTATTTATTGTTTCTTCTGATAAGGATTTTTTACAATTAGTAAATGAAAATGTAATTGTATATCGTCCTATGGAAAAAGAGTATTATACTGAAGCTACAGTTGTAGAAAAATTTAATATGTCTCCTAATAACTTTATTATTTACAAAACCCTAATGGGTGATAATTCAGATAAAGTTGCAGGAGTTAAAGGATTAGGTCCTAAAAAATTAAAGAAATTATTTCCTGAGTTAAGTGAAAGGGATTTATCATTAGATGATATCTATGATATATGTGAAGCTAAATTTAAGGAGAATGTAATATATGCCCGTATTATACAAACAATTGACAGTTTAGAGAAAAATTACAAAATTATGGATTTATCAAATCCAATGTTAGATGAAAATGATAAAAACTATTTAAAGCAGGTTGTAGAATCAGAAAAACCTACATACCTTCCAGACCAGTTTTTAGGCATGTATAATACTGACAGATTAGGAAACATAATTCGAAATGTAGAATACTGGATTAAAGATGTATTTGAAAAATTAAGTTAAATCTAAAATAAGTTATAAATAAATTAATTAAACTAATTAAAAAGTTATAAAATGACATTAAATTCCCTAAACCAATATGGACCCGCGTTTCAGATCAAAGTAATCTCTGCGTTATTAACTCATAAAGAATTCTTAACCAACATTCACGATATAATCAGTGATGAATATTGGGATAATCAAGCACATAAGTGGATTATAAATGAGATAATCAGATATTATGATAAATATAATACCACTCCTTCGATGGACATTTTAAAAGTGGAATTAAAAAAAGTAACAAATGATGTTCTTAAAGTTTCTATTAGAGAACAACTTAGAGAGGCATATGAGGCATCAAATGAAGATTTAGAATATGTAAGGGAAGAATTTTCAACATTTTGTAAAAACCAACAACTTAAAAAAGCATTACTTAGTAGTGTTGATTTATTAAAAGCGGGTGATTTTGATGGTATTAAATTTCTAGTAGAATCAGCATTAAAATCAGGCCAAGATAAAAATGTAGGACACGAATATAATAAAGATATTGAAGCTCGATTTAGAGAAGATGCTAGAGTCGTAATACCAACCCCTTGGGATAGAGTTAATGATTTGGTGCAAGGTGGAATAGGGAATGGTGATTTTGGTTTAATATTTGGTAATCCTGGTGGTGGTAAATCTTGGAGTTTAGTTGCTTTAGGTGGTTATGCCGTGAGAATGGGATTTAATGTTTTACATTACACTTTGGAATTAGGTGAAGATTATGTGGGGCGTAGATATGATGCTTACTTTACAAACACTCCAGTTGATCAAATACTTAAAAATAGGAAAAAAGTAGAAGATGTAATCCCACAATTACCTGGTGAATTAATTATAAAAGAATTCCCAATGGGTAGAGCAACAATATCCACAATTGAATCACATATTCGTAAAGTAACTGATTTAGGAACTAAACCAGATTTAATTATTATTGATTATGTTGATTTACTTTCATCAAGAAAAAGAACAGCTGATCGTAAGGGTGAAATTGATGATATTTATACGAGCACTAAAGGACTTGCTCGTGAATTAGATGTGCCTATTTGGTCAGTTTCACAAGTAAATAGAGCAGGTGCTAAAGATGACGTGATTGAAGGAGATAAAGCAGCGGGGTCATATGATAAGATTATGATTACTGATTTTTGTATGTCTCTTTCAAGAAAAGCAAAGGATAAAGTAAACGGAACAGGTAGATTTCATATTATGAAAAATAGATATGGAATGGATGGTTTAACATTTGGTGTAAAAGCTGATACCTCAACGGGCCATTTCGAAGTACATGATTATGATCCTGATGCTGAATTTGAAAATGAATCTAACTCTCAACAGAGACAAAACCCAAATGATTTAGATCAATTTGATAAGCAAATGTTGAGTAGTAAATTTTTTGCATTAAATGCATAACTAACCAAACTAAACCAAACAAATATGCCAAAGAAAAAATCATTACTACAAGAACGAGTTGTATACAAACCGTTTGAGTACCAACAAGCAGCTGACTACTGGTTAAAACAACACCAAGCACATTGGCTTCACACAGAAGTTCCTATGATGTCAGATTTAACTGATTGGAACTCAAACCTAAGTGAAACAGAAAAAAATATAATTGGATCTATTCTAAAAGGATTTGCACAAACTGAAACTGTAGTAAATGATTATTGGTCAGGGTTAGTAACAAAATGGTTTAGAAAACCAGAAGTAATAGCTATGGCTACTACTTTTGGTGCTTTTGAAACAATTCATGCTGAAGCATATTCTTTATTAAATGAAACATTAGGATTGGAAAATTTTGATGAATTTATGGAAGATGAAGCTACAATGGCTAAAATTGAAAATCTTACGGATGTTAGAGATAGCTTTAAAGATGAAAATGATCTTCATGAAATAGCTAAATCACTTGCAATATTTTCAGCCTTTACTGAAGGTGTTAATTTATTTAGTTCTTTTGCAGTTTTATTGTCATTTAAAATGAGAAATAAACTTAAAGGAGTTGGGCAAATAGTAGAGTGGAGTATCAGAGACGAATCATTACACTCAGAGGCTGGGTGTTGGTTATTTAGAACACTTATAGAAGAAAACCCTAAATTAAAAACCCCTGAATTAGAAGCAGCAATCAATGAGGCAGCTTTATTATCATTACAACTTGAATTAGATTTTATTAAAAAATGTTATGAGTTAGGTGATTTAGAGGGATGTTCACAATATGATTTAGAAAACTTTATTAAGAATAGAGTTAATGCTAAATTAGGTGATCTTGGATATAAAGGAATTATTACAGATATTGATATGACATCTGTTGAAAGGATGAAATGGTTTGATCATTTATCTGCAGGAAAACAACATACAGATTTCTTTGCTAATAGAGTAACTAATTATAGTAAAGGTCATTTGCAGTGGGATGAATCAATATTTTAAATATAAAGGAGAAGATAAATAATGGATAACAATAGTTTAATAGCAGATTATACAAAGTGGGAATGTGGTAAAGATTATCCTGAATGGTTTGATGATGTTTCATTGTCAACTATTAGTAAAGGATACTTATTACCTGGTGAAACTCCTAAAAAAGCATATAGAAGAGTTGCACATGCTGTAGCATTAAGATTGAATAGACCTGATTTAGAAAATAAATTTTTTAAATATATTTGGAATGGGTGGATTGGATTAGCATCTCCCGTCCTTAGCAATACAGGTACAGATAGAGGCCTTCCTATTAGTTGCTTTGGCATAGATACCCCCGATTCAGTGCGCGGTATTGGCCTTACAAATGCGGAACTAATGCGTCTCACAAGCTATGGTGGGGGCGTTGGAATATCGCTGAATAGAATTAGAGGAAGAGGTGAATTTATTACTGGAAATGGCAAATCTGAAGGAGTAGTTCCTTGGGCTAAAATTTATGATTCAACTATTATTGCAACTAACCAAGGATCAGTTAGAAGAGGTGCTGCCTCTGTAAATTTAGATGTTGACCATAAAGACATTAAAGAATATTTACAAATTAGAAGACCTAAAGGAGATCCTAATAGACAATGTCTTAATTTACATCAATGTGTGGGTGTAGATGATGCTTTTATGAAACGTTTACAAGATCGTGATAGTGAAGCTATGTCTATATGGTTAGAAATATTGAAATCACGAGTAGAAACGGGTGAACCTTATATCATGTTCAAAGATAATGTTAATAAAGATAATCCTTTAGCATATCGTATGAACAATCTTAATGTAAGCATGACTAATATTTGTACTGAAATTACATTACATACAGATGAAGAACATTCATTTATTTGCTGTTTATCTTCTTTAAACTTAGCAAAATACGATGAATGGAAAAACACAGATGTAGTTGAAATTGCTACTTATTTCTTAGATGGTGTAATGGAAGAATTTATTACAAAAACTAATGGTAAAGATTCTATGGCTAGAACTCATAGACATGCTAAAAAAGGTAGAGCATTAGGTTTAGGTGTAATG
>Ga0181420_1000290_pt1 | contig 20527 bp, 33 predicted proteins | sample 43SPOviralmetaG_FD_130145 | JGI IMG/M metagenome (GOLD analysis project Ga0181420, IMG submission 130145) | Marine viral communities from the oligotrophic San Pedro Time Series (SPOT) site, San Pedro Channel, CA, USA - 43 SPOT_SRF_2013-05-22 | ecosystem: Environmental > Aquatic > Marine > Strait... | reverse complement strand
TTCGTCTAAAGGCGGTAAAGTATAAATACATCTATATAAACTAACTTATATAATAATTAGGAATTTAGATTGAGATGAGTGATCAAGAGAATTACTTTAACATAGACTATCCAGGGTATTCACCCTTAGAAGTTACCTTAAACGACCCAGAAGACTTTCTGAAGGTTAGGGAAACTTTGTCTCGAATCGGAGTTGCTTCAAAAAAAGAACAAGTACTTTATCAGTCATGTCATATACTACACAAAAAAGGTAGATATTTTATTACACATTTTAAAGAATTGTTTGCACTAGACGGCAAAGAAGCAGACTTTCAAGATAACGATTTACAAAGAAGAAATACAATAGCAAAGTTACTCCAGGATTGGGGTTTGGTAAAAATTATTTCTGAAGGCGAAATGGAGAATGCTCCTTTAAGTCAGATAAAAATTATATCGTTTAAAGAGAAAGGTGAGTGGGATCTTATCCCCAAATATAATATTGGAAAGAAAGTTAAATAAGAGACAGATATCTGCTTTAAAGAATATCAAATCAGAACAGGACACAATAGGTCCAGGTTTTTGTGTATTAAAATGGTATCATTTAGAAATGCACTTGGGTACTGGACTAAGCCATTCTTGTTACCACTGCCCCACGCAGAAAATACCTTTAGATTCAGACTTACATAATACTCCCCAGAAAAAACAAATAAGACATCAAATGCTTAGTGGTGAGAAACCACAGGAATGTTCATATTGCTGGGATGTCGAAGAACTAGGTCTTGTATCTGATAGGCAAACTTTAGCTGCTCAGTTTTTTAAGAATAGTCGAACGGTTGTTGCAGAAGCTGTAGCACAAGGTGTAGACGGAAACCCTTACCCTAGATATTTAGAATTATCATTTACAAATAAATGTCAAATGGCATGTAGTTATTGTGGACCTGTATTCAGTACAACATGGGAAAAGGAAATAGAAGAGCATGGACCATACAAATTATCTATAGACTATAATAAGATAGAGTCACCTCAGATTGAGGACTCTCCATATATTAAAAAGTTCTGGGAGTGGTTTCCAGAGGCATATAAGCACTTATTTGTTCTTAGAGTTACAGGTGGTGAGCCTTTATTAGATAAGAACACATATAAGTTACTGCAATATGTTCGTGATAACCCTAAAGAAGGCCTATCTTTCCATTGTAATTCTAATCTTATGGTTACAGAAAACAGAGTAATAAAATATATTAACTTAGTAAAAGATATACCAGATGCTAAATTATATGTCAGTATAGACTCATGGGGAAAACAGGCAGAGTATATTAGGCACGGATTAAATATGTCTCATTTTGAAAACAATCTACACAAAGTTTTAGGTAATGGAATACAAGTAGGAATAATGAATACATTTAATTTTTTATCTATTCCTAATGTAGAAGAATTTATATTTAAAATGGCTGAACTTAAAAATACTTATGGTGAGCTAATTACCATTGACATGCCTTATATGAACAAACCAGAACACCTTTCAGCACAAATTTCAGATGATAAACATATAAATATTTTGGATAAAAGTTTACAGACTATGGAAATGTATGATGTATTCAATACTGCTGAAATAGAAAAATATAGAAAAACAGTAGGATGGATAAAAGCTAATAGGTTCGAAGGCGAACAATTATTGGAACATAGAGAAGACTTTAAGTCTTTTGTAATACAACATGATAAAAGAAGAGGCACAGATTTTGAAAGTGCTTTCGGAGTGATAGGATTTTAAATGAACAAACCATATAAACCAGGCGCGGTAAATATCGTGAGCATGGCAAACCCACAGATATTTTATATAGATGATTTTCTTCCAGAAGAGGCATTTGAAGTTCTTGAGAAGAACCTAGGCATTCACGATGATAAATTTGAAAAGGCTGGTGTAGTAGACTCAGAAACAGGAGGTAGTACAACTTCATATCTCAGATCTAATAAAACTGCTAGTCTTAGTTATGAAGACTTAGGCTCAGCATCTGTATTTAGAGATTTAGCTGCTGGTGTTTTAAGATTACATTATACACAAGCAGAACATCTTTCAGTAATTAAATATGACTTAGGAGAAGAGTACGCTCCACATCATGATTGTTTTACAGAAAAAACATTGTCAGCTAATAACCCTAATGCAGGACAAAGAATATTTACAGCATTATTATATTGTACAGATGTTAAAGAAGGTGGACAAACAATATTTCCTAAATTAGATATTGAAGTAGAAGCTAAAAGAAACAGATGTGTTTTCTTTAGTCTTACACATACAGGAACAGGAATACAATTAGACGACGCATTACATGGTTCCAAACCAGTAATTAGAGGTAATAAGGTTGCTATTAATTTGTGGTTTAGAGCTCATGTATATGATACAGAAGAATACCAAAAAACTCTGGATAAAGAGAATGTTTAGTATAAATAGTAGTGATACGCCGAAAGGGTATCATATTTTAATCTTGCTAAACAATAGGAGAAAACAATGGTAAGCATAAACACGACAAATTGGAACGATTTCGTTTCAGCATTCCCCCAAATAGAAAGTAGACTTATAGGATTTGACAGAGTCTTTGACGCAGTGCAAAGAGTCAATACTAGTGAGGCTAATTTCCCACCTTATAATATTAAGAAAATAGACGATGAGAATTATGAAATTCAAATTGCTCTTGCAGGCTTCTCAAAGGCTGAACTTGATATTACTGTGGAAGACGGTAATTTAATCGTCAAAGGAGAACAAGCAGAGACTTCTAAAACAGAATATTTGCACAAAGGAATTGCAGAGCGCAATTTCACAAGAACATGGTCTTTAGCAGATACTGTTAAAGTGTCAGGTTCTGAATTGAAGGACGGAGTATTAACAATTAATTTGGTAAACAAAATTCCAGATGAATTGAAACCTCAGTCTATTAAAATTAAATAATTAAAAGGAGAAGGCGCTATGGCCAATATACAAATCGTAAAACTTACAACAGGTGAAGACTTAATTGGAGATCTCGAAGAACTCGAGATGGAAGGTAGGCAGTTTTTACTAATAAACAAACCTGCACTTATAATGATAATGCCACAGCCTGGAAGTGAAACAGATTTTACTGTTGGCCTAGCGCCTTACGCTCCCTTTGCTAAAGATCATAAAGTTCCTATCTTTCCTAATCATGTAGTTTCAATCTACGATCCAGGTCCAGAGATGTTAAAAACATACAACGACAAGTTCGCAGAGAAATCAGCAATTCTACAACCAGACTTTATAAATAAAAAAGTACTGAACGAAACAATAAAAGGAAAGTAAATGTATGAATATAGAGTTAAGATCGTAAAGGTCGTAGATGGAGATACAGTAGATGTTGATATCGACTTGGGCTTCGGAGTATGGCTTAAGAAACAAAGGGTCAGGTTATACGGCATCGACACACCGGAAAGTAGAACCCGTGATCTCGTTGAAAAAAGATTTGGAAACATGGCGAAAGCTTATCTTAAAGACAGACTATCAGGTGGAGCTATACTCGGAACAAGGCTTGATAAAAAAGGCAAATTTGGACGGATACTTGGTGAATTTTTTGTTGTAGAGCATGGAGCTCATACGGACCAAAAGATCAATGTTAATGAAGAGCTAATTTCCAAACATCATGCCGTAGCATATCACGGCCAATCCAAACAAGAAATTGAAGAAGCACATTTAGTTAATCGTACCTTTTTTGAAGATTAATTCTTTACATTAGGTTCCCAAGAGCCTATAATGTGTATATTATGTTTAAGGTGTTGTTATGAATTTTTATACTTATGCGAGACATTACGGGGATAAGGTCCTCGTTCGTGGAATAAAGAACGGTGAACGCTATACAGCGAAACATGACTTTAGACCTACTTTGTTCGTTCCCTCGGACAAACCCTCAGATTACAAAACTATTTACGGTGAACAGGTTTCGCCTATACAGTTTGAAACGAATAAGGAGGCAACTGCCTTCTTTGACAGATATAAGGATGTTTCTAACTTTCCTATATTTGGACAAAATTACTACGCCTATCAATATATAACCGAGAAGTTTCCCGGCACTATTGAATGGGATGCTAGTAAAATGGCAATCTACTCTATTGATATTGAAACAACATCAGAAGGTGGATTTCCTAATGTAGACTCTCCGAGCGAGAAGGTTCTAGTTATCTCTTTACAAAATAACAGCACCAAGAAAATAACTACCTTCGGACTCGGGGAGTTTACCCCTACAAAAGAAACAGCTCACCTCGATGTAGATTGGGTGCCCTGTAAAGATGAATATACTTTACTAAAAAATTATTTAGAGTGGTGGGAAGAAAACTGTCCCGATGTTATTACAGGTTGGAACTCTAATCTGTTTGACATGCCCTATCTTATAACTAGGATAGAAAGAATATTAGGCGAAGGAGAACATAAAAGATTATCTCCTTGGGGCTTAGTTAACAAGCGTCCTATTAGATTTGCTAATCGTGAGATGACAGCATTTGAGATTACAGGTGTTGCTCAGTTAGATTATTTAGACTTATATAAGAAGTTTACTTATGTTACTCGTGAATCCTACAAACTAGACTTTATTGCAGAAACAGAACTAGGTAAGAATAAACTAGAGTCTGGCTATGATACATTTAAAGAGTTCTATGACAATGACTGGAATAGATTTGTAGAATATAATATTATTGATACAGTTATTGTTGACGAACTAGAAGACAAGATGCAACTTATACAGTTAGCTCTTACAATGGCATACGATGCTAAATGTAACTTTGGAGATGTGTTCTCCCCTGTTAGAATCTGGGACTCTTTAATCTATAATTATTTGTGGGAAAGAAAGATTGTTGTAGGACAAGGTGGTGGTAGAAAGGATAGACAAATTGAAGGTGCCTTTGTACAAGAACCTAAACCTGGCAGTTATGAATGGGTAGCTAGTTTCGATGCTACAAGTCTATATCCTTCAATTATTATGCAGTACAACATGAGTCCTGAGACTATTGTTCCTGGATTTGACTTTGAAGTCTCAGTAGACGATCAATTAGATAGATATAAACTAGATAAACTAGTTGAAAAGAACTATGCTATGGCTGGTAATGGCTCTTGTTATACCCGTGATAAGAAAGGCTTTATGCCTGAACTAGTACAAACATTCTTTAATGATAGATTAAAATATAAAAAACTAATGCAGGAATCTCAGAAGAAGTTCCAGGAGACAGGTGCTAAAGTTTATCAGAATGAAATTGCTAAATATAACAACTTCCAGATGGCTCGTAAGATCCAATTAAACAGTTTATATGGTGCCATGGCTAATCAGTACTTTAGATTCTATGATGATAGAATTGCAGAAGGTATTACAATGTCAGGACAATTAATTATTCGTGATACTGCTAAGGCTTTAGACAAGTACATGAACAAAGTATGTGGTACCGAGGATCAAGTATATTCCTTTTATAGTGATACTGACTCCTGTTATGTTACATGCCAGAAAATGGTTGAGGAGTTTTTCCCTGACAAAGATGTAGATAAGGTTGTAGGTTTGTTAGATCAAATTGCTACAGATAAAATAGAACCTGCTATTGCTACAGCTATGAAGAAGTTAGGCAACTATACTAATGTCTTTGAACATAAGATAGACTTTAAGCGTGAGGTTATTGCAGATAAAGGTGTGTTCGTGGCTAAGAAAAGATATGCCTTGAATGTATTAGATGACGAAGGACTAAGACTTAAAGAACCTAAGTTAAAAGTTATGGGTTTAGAAATTGTAAGGTCCTCGACTCCTGCTCCTATTCGTAGTAGTTTAAAAGAGGCAGTTCGTTTGGTTCTTACAAGTGATGAAGAACATTTACAAAATTATATTGCTGAGGCACAGAAAACATTTAACGGATTATCTCCTGAGGAAATTGCCTTCCCTAGAGGTTGTAATAATCTTAAGAAATACACATCTCAAGCAGACATATATCAGAAAGGCACACCTATACATGTTCGTGGTTCTTTACTGTATAACAAACTATTAAAAGATAACAATTTACATTTAAAGTATGAAAAAATACAAGAAGGCGACAAAATTAAATTCCTTTACTTAAAGGAACCTAATAGTCTACATGAAAATACAATCGCCTTTATTAATAAACTTCCTAAGGAGTTTGATGTAAATAGATATGTAGACTATAACTTAATTTTTCAGAAGGCATTTATTGATCCTTTGGAAAACATACTAAAACCTTTGGGGTGGAATACAGAACCTCAAGCAACATTGGAGGATTTATTTTCATGATAATAGATGGACATTTTATAGTAAGTATGATTAAAAGTTTAATCAGAGTGGCAGCAGGAGGTTTCCTAATAGGAGGCGATCTTGTGATGGCAGGTGGATTATTGATAGCAGCAGAACTGCTTGGCGTATTAGAGGAGATGGTATGAGGCACGGAAAAAATAGTGCATATGGCCGTAGAGCCAGAAGGGAAGGAGCTTTGGAAAGACTTCAAGCTTCTAAATTTACACCTAAAGTAATTAATAAGAAGGAGAGAAATGAAAAGAACTGGACAGAGAAGAAAGAAGAACAAATCAAGATCCTTGAAGGAAGACTCAATATTCGCAGAGACTCCTAAGTTAAATTGGGACTTGATACAACGCATGAGATTTATGAATGCTGATGCTGAGATACCACCTGATGATAAGTACACTCGTGGCGAGGAAGAATTAAAATGAAAGTAGCAATTATAGGTTATGGTTTTGTAGGAAAGGCAACAGAATATTTTTTAACGAAAGGATTTGATCAAGGGTATAGACCTTTTGAAATTATTATATCAGATCCTGCTAAAGGATATGAAGTGCCTAATTGGAGTGGTATTGAATACGCATTTATTTGCGTTCCAACTAACCTAAAAGGTGATAAATTAGACAACACTATTATAGATATTATATTACAAGATTTAGATCCTAATGTACAACCTGTTATTAGGAGTACGATAGGTCCTGAACAAGCTCTAACTTATGCTAAACAAGGTTGTATTATTATGCCAGAATTCTTGAGAGAAAAACATTGGGAAGAAGATGTAATGAACCCTAATATAGATTTAATTATTGGTGCAAGAAGTAATGATGCTTTTATAGATTTGATGTCTTGTAGTGATACAGGAAAGATGGTAAAACATGTTTCGCCTATGGAAGCTTCTATGATGAAGTTGGCACGAAATGCTGCACTGGCAGTAAAAGTAGGATTAGCAAATGACTTTAAAAACATTTGCACAGTAATGGATATTGATTATTCTGTTCTTCAAGAATTTTTAGAAGCAGATGACAATTTAGGAGGAACACATTGGGCTGTACCTGGTCCAGACCAAAAGGTAGGTTTTGGTGGAACATGTCTGCCTAAGGACTTGACCCATGCTTCTTCCTTACTGTATAATACACATAATATAATGAATACAGCCTTAGAGGCTAATAAAGAAAGGAGAGACGGATGAGTAATCTATTAGATAAATTACAAAAAAATTCCACGATTAGAGAAACAGATATATTGACTGACTCTAAGTTTTTTAATGATAAAGACTTGATACAGACAAATGTTCCAGCAGTAAATGTTGCTTTGAGTGGTAAACTAGATGGTGGACTTACACCTGGACTTACAGTATTTGCAGGTCCTAGTAAGCATTTTAAAACAGCATTTGCTATGTTACTAATGAAGGCACATCAGGTTAAATATCCTGACGGTGTTGTTTTGTTTTATGATAGTGAGTTTGGAGCGCCTAAGTCTTACTTTGAAACATTTGATATTGATACTAGTAAAATTGTACATACTCCTATCGCAGATATTGAACAACTTAAACATGACATTATGCAACAGTTAAATGGCCTTGAACGAGGTGATAATATTATGATTGTTGTAGACTCTATTGGTAACTTGGCAAGTAAGAAAGAAGTAGAAGATGCCTTAGAAGGTAAGAGTGTAGCAGACATGACAAGGGCTAAACAAATGAAGTCCTTATTTAGAATGGTTACTCCTCACTTAACTATTAAAGACATTCCTGCTATTGTTGTTAACCACACATATAAAGAGATAGGATTGTTTCCTAAAGATGTTGTTAGTGGTGGCACAGGCGTTTATTACTCAGCAGATAATATTTTTATTATTGGTAGACGACAACAAAAGACAGGAACAGAAGTTACAGGTTATGAATTTGTAATTAATGTTGAAAAGTCTAGGTTTGTAAGAGAGAAGTCTAAGATCCCTGTAGAAGTTACATGGGAGAACGGTATAAGTAAATGGTCTGGTCTGTTGGAGATGGGACTAGCATCTGGACATGTAATTAAACCTAGTAATGGTTGGTATCAGAGAGTTGATATGGATACAGGTGAAGCAGTAGATCCTAAAGTAAGACAAAAAGATCTAGGCAAAGACTTTTGGTTACCTATACTCGCAGATAAAAGATTTGGAGATTGGGTTACACAAAGGTATACTGTTGGCTCTGTAGAAATGATGGCAGAGGAAATAAGTGAGGAAGACATTGACGCAGAATACGATAAAGTGTGATAGGTGTGAGAAACCTATAAAAGACAAAGAAAAGTCTTATTGCTTTCATAGTGAAGATACTGAAGTTTATATCTGTGCACCTTGTGTTACAGAAGTTTTTAAAGAATTTGTAGAGAACGAAAAGAATGCTTGATACTATTATCCTAGTTAACCTAATTAGAAATGAGCGATATCTCAGAAAAGTTCTACCCTTTATTAAAGACGAATACTTCTCAGATAACGAACATAAATTTGCCTTTAATGAGATTAAGGACTATACAGAAAAATATAATAATGCTCCTACACTTGAGGCAATGTCCGTTGCTTTTGAGAGAGCTACAGAAGAAGAACATAAACTTCTTAAAACAATATTTGAATATGAACAAGAGCCTCAGGAACTACAATGGCTCGTAGATGAAACAGAAAAGTTCTGTAAAGATAAAGCAGTATTTAATGCAGTATTAGAAGGTATACAAATTATTGATGGTAAGAAAAAGGATATGTCTCCTGATGCCTTGCCTGGTTTGTTAACTGAAGCATTACAAGTTGGCTTTGATACTAATGTAGGACATGACTTTATTGAAGATGCTGATAAACGATTTGACTTCTATCATAGGTTAGAAGAGAAAGTAGAGTTTGATTTGGATATGTTTAATAAGATAACCGAGGGTGGTTTATCTAATAAGACACTTAATATAGCATTGGCGGGTACTGGTGTAGGTAAATCTTTGTTTATGTGTCATATGGCGTCTGCTAGTATCTCTAAGGGACAAAATGTATTATATATTACCCTAGAAATGTCAGAAGAAAGAATTGCAGAAAGAATAGATGCTAACCTAATGAACATTCCTATTATGGATTTGAAAGACTTATCTAAGCCTATGTTCGATGATAGGATTGCTAAAGTAAATGAAAAGATACAAGGCAGATTAATTGTTAAGGAATATCCTACAGCGTCTGCACATAGTGGACATTTTAAGGCATTGATTAATGAATTAAAATTAAAGAGAAACTTCCATCCTGATATTGTTTTTATTGACTACTTAAATATTTGCACAAGTAATAGATTTAAACCTGGAAGTAGTGCTAACTCCTATACAATAATTAAAAGTATTGCAGAAGAGCTTAGAGGGTTGGCTGTAGAACTTAATGTTCCTATATTTAGTGCTACACAGACAACTAGAGGTGGTTACAACAGCAGTGATGTTGAACTTACAGATACCTCAGAAAGTTTTGGACTCCCGGCTACAGCAGACTTAATGTTTGCTATTATAAGTACAGAGGAACTAGAAGAGATGGGACAGCTTATGATTAAACAGTTGAAAAACAGATATGCTGATCCTACAAGAAACAGAAGGTTTATGATTGGTGTTGATAGAGCTAAGATGAGACTATATGATTTAGAAGACTCTGCTCAACAAGCAATAACTGATTCCAATATTGATGTCCCTGTATTCGACAGGGCTAGACAAGAGAGTGCCTACGATGATCTTAAATTTTAATGATTTAGAGTTTGAAGTATTAGACACCCTGGTAGCAAAGCGTTATGCTAAGTTTCTCCAGGAAAACATTCACGAAGCAGAGCAGTTTTATTTTATGGGAGAATCTGCTCAACAAGTTAAGGACGAAATAGATAAAATAGTTTACATGCTAGGTAAAGAACCTAGTGATGATTTAAATAAACTCCATGAGTACTTTGCAGATAATGAAGACGAACCTGAGATGACTAGGTTAAATAATCTTATTCATTATCTAGAATTAATTGATGGGGACTTTCCTCCAAGATGGGGATATATGACTAAGCCTAATTCATCTGCAGAAATGGAATTGTTTTCTGCAGACTACCAGCATTTTACTTTAGAAAGGAATCCTGGTTGGCTATATATTAATTATGCACATGTAGGTAAACATTTTGCCGAGATTGCTCATACAGCAGACTGGGATATTAAACCAGAACAATTTGTACCTCAGTATCTGGCAAGACCTAGTTTTCATATTTGGTTGGGAGATCCTATAAATCCAGATCTAATACCACAGTTTCAAGGCAAGTTGCATTTCGCACATAAAAAACTAAAAGAAAAACTAGACTTACCAGCACTAACAGATCCTAAATTAAGAATAGGGTATATTCCATTTGCTAAGATTGTAGGTAGTATAAATAATAACGATATAGCAGGACATTTATTACGGCACAAGCTGAATAAACAACATATGGAGTTATTTAAAAATGGCTGAAGATAGCAATGTAAATTTAAGTTTAGAAGAATATGAGGCTCTTAAGGCAGCAGCTACACCATCAGAGGAAGTAGAAAAACCTACTAAGCCTTGGTGGAGTGCACCTAACCCAGAAGATGGCGGTTGGATGTGGATTGCCCCAGAGTATTTCTCTCGATGGAGATTGTTTCCTCGAGCATTCATAAGCATGTACATTTATCTACTCTATCAAGTAGTTGAATGGTTTATGGATTTACCAACACCTGGTCCAGAGCAAGCAGGTTTAGTTTCAGTAATAGTTGGAGCTGGAGCAGCCTGGTTTGGATTGTATGTGAATAGCACATCAACAGGACAAAAGAAAGAAAGTTAGATGCCAGAGATAGTATTATCAGATTTCTACATGGAGTTCATAGGGTTTTTACTTACCCTAATAGTTGGACTGTCCATTAGAGACTGGGCTGGAGCTTTTGTTAAAGGTGCTAAGTTTAGGTTTAACCCCGCCTTCCAAGAAGGTGATAAAGTGCTACTTGATGGTAGCCCTGCACTCATAGTTAAAATAGGATTGAGTGAAACAGTATTTGGAATTTACGGAGAAGATGGATATACATGGAGGTATGTTCCAAATACCAGAATAGAATTCTTGAAGTTAGAGAAGATAGTGGACACAGATTTACATCGTGATACCGCACAGGAGAAAGCTCAAAAAGTAATTGATGCCTTTCAAGATGCTAACATACAAAAGAATGGAGAAGAAATTAACAAATTAAAAAATGGAGAAAAGTGATGCCCCCAAATTCAAACCAAGCCACAAAGAATATATTAAAGGTCCAGACGGCAGACCTACAAAACGAACTAGAATGAAGCACTATTATGTGGGGCAAGTTTCAACAGAAGATTTGATTGATGCTATAAATAATGGTAAACCTAAACATAAAAATAAATTTATTAATGAATTAACAAGACGTGGAGTGAAGTTAGTATGGAAGACGGAAAAAGAGATAGCGACGGTACAGTAGGATTAGGCGGACATACAGATGTCCCTGTAGATGAAAGTAAAAAAGCATTTATTCAAAAACCTGGTGCACTAAAAATATATGATGGAGCTTTAAGTCCTGAATTTTGTGATGAACTGATGAAGGTATTTGAGGCTGGTACAGATCAACATGAAGTACATAATGATGGCATCATGTCTTTTGTCCAATATAACTACACTTTACACAATTCAAAAGATGAAGTCCATGGTAGACTAATGTCTCACTTAGGAGAGCTATTTAGACAATACCTGAACGACTTGGGTACAGGACTTCATATCAAACTATCAGGGTTCGAACAACTACGAATCAAACGATACACAGCAGACACAGATGACAAATTTGACATCCATGTAGACGTCACAGATCATGCCAGCGCTATAAGAGCCGTGGCATTCCTATTCTACTTAAATGACAGCGATGGAAACACTGATTTCCCTTTACAGCAGTTAGGTGTAGAACCTAAGAAAGGCAGGGTAGTTATATTCCCACCGAGCTGGGAATACCCTCATTTAGGGAATAAAGTTACGAAAAATGACAAATATATCATGTCCACATACTTACATTACGCCTAAGTTACTGATATTACACCAAAAAAGATTTGAAAAAATGCTTGACTTATGGTCCGTCAGAGTGCATAATAACGGTATATTAAATAAAAAGGTATAAAGAATATGACAAATTGGGAAGACTTATCAGAAAAAGAACAATTACTAACTTATATTAGTGATGTTCATAAGGATGCTTACGGGTTTAGACCTAGAGGCACTTATAATGATTGGTCCGTTCCAGAGCTTAAGGAAGAACTTGATAGACTATGTGAGGCAGCTTCTGAAGAAGCAGTTCGTATAGAAACTATGGAGAACGAATCTTGGTTAGCTCTTAAAAGTCATTATGCCAGTTTAGTTAATATGGGAGCAAAGGACTTTAGACAGGCTCTTGATTGGGATATGCAAGCTGAGGATTGTGTTCAAGATGGCTATAGAGATTATGGCTTTTATTGTTATCACAAGAACATTGCATATAACAAGCAAAGAATCCTAGAAAGGTTAGCAGCTTAATTGGTGCTTTTGGTCCACAAAAAGGTTGACTCTTGGTTTACAAGAGTCTATAATGTAACTTGTAAATTAGAAAAAATGGAGAAATGCTGTTATGACTCAACAACTATTTAAATATGCAGGATATAGTATTACAGAAAAAGGCCAAACTAAGGCTAGATTCGGTAACGATATGGTATCACGCATCAAAAAACTTACGGCAAAAAGCAACCAAGATACTTGGTTTGCCGAGCTGCCGGAAGCTATGACCAAGAAGCAAGCGTCAGAGTTTTTACTTGAAAGGGAAGACATTAAGTCCAACTTTGATGTTAGAGACGCTTTGCAGAAGGTTGTATATCGGAATGTACCTAAGTCCACAAGATCCACTAAGGTGATTGTGAATGAGGGTGCACAAACTGGCAATTCTGCCAACAATAATATGGAGAGCTAATATGGCTAATCGTAAAGTGAGCGCTGAGACAAAAGTATTAAACTTTTTGACACAGGGCAAATCATTGAGTAATGCTGTGGCAACACACAAACTCAAAATCAGTAGACTACCTGCTAGGATTCATGATCTTAGATCTAAAGGGTATGCTATTTACACCAATACTAATGCAGTAGGTAATGCTACTTACCGTATTGGTACACCTAGTAGAGACATGGTAGCAGCAGCTTTTAAAGCTGGCGTATCATTTAGCTAGAGCCTATTGAGGGAGCTTGTAGACATCGAAAGATTACTTGCTCCCTCATATTTTTATTCAGAGGTTTGGTACACCGAGGTCGTCAGAGATCAAAAGACCAACTATAAATATAGGAGAAGAGCTAGGCAGACTCAAGAAAAGGCCATAACTAAAACATATATCCTGGATAATGATATAAAACTTATCCACCGAATTATTGCTTGGGTAGCTCAGTTGGTAGAGCAGGGGTTTTGTAAACCTCAGGTCGTAGGTTCAAATCCTATTCCAAGCTCCAGACAGAAAAAGGAAATAAAATGGCAGATTTAAGTAAAGAATTAATTGAAGCATTAAGTAATCAATATCGTGGCAATATACAAGCTGCAAGAGCTAATGTAAGAGTGTATTTAGAAAATCCAGCAGGGATAGGTGAACACCCAGACATCATTACTTCAATCGATAGCCAGATTCAAATTATAGCAGACAACCAGGAGAAATTAGATATTCTCAATAGCCGTAGGTTTAACTTTTCAGGGAGTAACTTTCCCGTTGAGTAATAGTCTACAAGCTACCTTTGGTAACGAATTTTTTAGAGCAGAAGTGAGACATTATAATGACTCAGGACTGTATGAAGTAAAGTTTTTCAGTAAAGACAATTTAGTTTTTACGGAATATTTAGGTGATAAAAATTTAGCCGTTGAAACGGCACAGACATTCGTTAAACAAAGGGAGCGGTTACATGGCAAATAATGTATATTCTACTATACAAATAGAACAAGCAAATTACGAAGCAGAGTCAGAATTCATTAGAATCTTTTCAGATCTTGAAAGGTACTATGAGACTGATATTGCTTATTGTGACTTCTTTAAAACAAATGAAGAAATAGTAGATAATGAATTTATGGAAACATGGGTAGGTCCTAGATCTGCAGAAGTTACAAAGTTCATGGGAACCGAGGTAGAGATTAAATCTGCTTGGATATCACCTCATAAATTCTTTGAAAACTTGTTAGAACACTTAAGATCCTTTGATGAAGATGTTAAAATTACAATGGTTTATGAAGATGAATTTTTAATGTTTGCTGGTGTGTATGTTAACGATAGGAATCAAGAAGAGTCTGGTGGTTGGTTTAAAAATGAATTTGACAGATTAGATATCGAAGATGACTTCTTAGGTTTCGTTACAGAAACGGTAGACAAGTGGCGCATAGAATTGTGTTATTAATGTGTTGATAGTATGTTAGGAGTATATATAATGTGGTTTGTGGAAAAAGTGGAAACATATTTTGTGCAATCTACTTCTCCTTTTGTTATGTTATTTGGGCGATGCAGATTACGAACTTGTTAGATCAAATAGTAAGAATGTGCAAGCGGTGGAGATAGAAATATGAGGCTAGATTACAAAGACTGTGGCAAGATAGGTATAACCTGTAGCTCCTTTGACTTATTACATGCTGGACATGTTGTGATGCTGGAGGAGGCCAAAAGACATTGTGACTACCTGATAGCAGCGCTGCAAGTAGATCCTACTCTTGATAGAGAATCCAAGAACAAACCCATTCAAAGTATAGTAGAGAGACAAATACAATTAGCTGCTATAAAGTATGTAGATGAGATAGTTATGTACTCTACAGAATCAGAATTAGAGGACTTGTTCCTCACCCTTCCTTTAGATGTTAGAATCATAGGTACAGAATATAGGGACAAAGAATTTACGGGTAAACAAATTTGTTTGGATCGTAATATTGAATTGTTTTACAATGTCAGAGATCACTCTTTCTCGAGTACAAGTCTCAGACAAAGAATACAATCCAATGAAATTGAAAAAATAACTGGTTATAAAGATGCAGTGATGCCTGAAATTATAGCCGCTAACAAAAAGAGGATAGATGATGAGTAAAGATGATAATAAATATTTAGGTAAAAATACACCTGCCATTCGCAGAGTAGTTAATTGTTTGAATGCTGAGAAAAGAGCCTTACATGGTGAGTTCAAAGCTTATTGGAAAGACACCGCTGCTAAAATAGCTAATGAAAGTGATATAGATATTAAGAAAGTAAAAAGTAATTTGGAGTTATACAATGCAAGAGCTGAAAGTAGTAGCATCCACTAGAATCTGGGAGTCCAAAGGAGCGACACCAGATTTTCCTATGTGGCAACCTGTAGGATCTAATGAGTATGTCATTGGATATTTATCTTTAAAAGATGGTGAAGAGCCTAAGATATCTGATGTAGGAGTGATGATAAAAAATCTATCCCACATATTAGAAGGTAGGGTAACACCTAAGGTTGTGGAAATTTACACAGGGTTTGATATATATCACAAAGATAACCTAACCCACAACGAACAGTTTCAATTAAATCAGGGGGACCAAATTGACTTCCCAGCAGAAGACATTACAGAACTCAAGGGAGAAGACTAGGGTAACTTTAGGATACACCTATTACGATAATCCTGACCTTTTAAATCGCCAGTTAGATATATGGAGAACCTATCCTGCTGGTGTAGATATCTTTGTTGTAGATGATGGTTCAGAAGTATATCCAGCAATAGATATTTTAAAAGACTACGAAGCAGAAACTTTCCAACCTACTCTACAACTGTGGAAGGTTACAAGAAACTTAGGTTTCAATTCTCATGGTTGTAGAAATCTAATAGCAAAATATTCCACAACAGATTCTATTCAATTTCTTGATTTAGATATGATGTTGCCAGCAGGACAAATTGCTAATATCAAAAAAATTATAGTAGAAGAAGATGTTGTCTACAATCACAGATGTTACTGGCACAGCAAACAAAGACTAATAGAACACCCAGGACATTATAATTGTTTTCTAATACACAAAGATACCTTTAATAAAAATAAAGGTTATGATGAGTCTTTCACAGGACATCATTATGGTGATAGAGAATTTTTAGAAAGAATGTGGGATAATGGTGTATCAAAGGCAAATACAAATGTCATAGTAGAATTACATGGTGAACCAAGACATGGTACTGTATCTGATAAAGTAGATAAAACAGAATATGTTCATGGAGAAAAGACCTTTTTGGCACCATTATCTATCCCAGAAGTTAAAAAATTACGAGGAACAAAAAAGCAACGGTTGGACTTTCCGTTTCTTAAGATGTTATAAATACTGTTATGCGCTTTACTGAATTTTTAAAAGAAGATAAAGAAGAAGATAAACTCAAACATCTAGAGCATGTTGAGGATCATGTAATCCATGCTGGACATAAAGGCTTTGGACATGCGTTCCATACAATTAATGATGTCCATAATGACTTACAAGGCAAGGGTAAATCTCAGACACAGACTACAATCAAATATGATGGTAGCCCTGCTGTTGTATTTGGAAAACACCCAGAGAACGGAAAGTTCTTTGTAGCATCTAAGTCAGCATTCAATAAAGACCCAAAAATTAATCACAGTCATGAGGATATAGATAAGAATCATGGACATGCTCCAGGGTTAGTATCCAAACTTAAAGCAGCCTTAGATCACGCACATAAGATTAAACCTAATGGCGTATACCAAGCAGACATAATGCACGCTGGAGATGTTAAACACGACAAAGCTAACAATAGAGTAGACTTTACACCACAGTTAATTACATATCACGCACCAGCAGATTCAGAACACGGCAAAGCAGCTAAGAGAGCTAAGCTAGGGTTAGCAATACACACAGAGTATGAAGGTAAAACAATAGCAGATTTGAAAGCTAAACACGGCGCTATTGACTCTAATAGCTTCTCAAAGCACAAGGATGTGCACCTTATGAGTGCTAACCACGATACAAGTACACATAGGTATAGCATGGAAGATCGTAAACAAGTAGATCATCATCTAGAACAGGCTGTAGCACACTTTAAAAACACACCCAAAGAACACCACGACACAGTTCAAAAACATGCTACAGCATTAAAAACTTATGTTAATCATACAGTACGAACAGGCGAACAACATTCACACGAAGGGTTCGTAGCACATCACAGCGCCTCACATCAGAAGAAAGTAGATAAAGTTAAAACAGATGTTGCTAAAGCAAGACATCAAACTACTATGGATAACACCATAGGACATATAAATAAGAATAAGGAACACTTTGAAGGCCCTATGAACATGCACAAACATCTTCAAGCGGCTAAGAATATTATAACAAATACAATGTCTCAAAAATCAGAATGGGGGCATGAAATAGATGGTGCTAAAACAAAGCCAGAAGGATTTGTAGCCATCAGAGGTGGAAGACCGTCTAAGTTCGTAGATAGAAAAGAATTTAGCGCTCTTAATTTTAATAAGAATGATAGTAGGAAATGATATGAACTTGTTTGACTTAGTAAAAATAACAGATAGTGCCCAGGTATTTTTGGCAGACTTATTGGAAAACCAAGAAGAACCTATGAACATTAAGTTAGAGGTTGCTAATCCAGGTTCAGCTAAGGCAGAAACAATGTTATCATATCAACCTAAAGGAGAACCTTTTCCAGTAGATACAACACAAGGATTCAAATCATTTAATTTACTAGTAGGAAAAGGTAGTGCAAAGTTTTTAGAAGACACAGTTATAGATTATGATACAGATAAATTTGGAGGATCTTTAACAATAAGATCTCCTAAATCTAAATTACCACAAATGTCTGAAGACTCATCTTTAGAAGAGAAGGTTAATTACATACTACAAACTGACGTCAACCCTATGTTGGCATCACATGGTGGACATGTAGATCTTGTAGAGATAGATGAGAACAAGAGAGTGGTTGTGCAATTTGGCGGTGGATGTCAAGGTTGCCAGGGGGTAGACTTCACAATGATGTCTATGGTAGATAACAATATTAGAGAAAAGTTTCCTGAGATAACTAGTGTGATAGATGTAACAGATCACAGTTATACAGCAAATGCTTATTACTAGGAGAAAGACATGACAAAATGTAATTGTTGTAAATGTTGTTCTTGCACTTGTTGCGGGTAGGTTAATATGGAAGAAAAAGATAAACATATAGTATTCTCATACGGGAGGATGAACCCACCAACTGCTGGACATAGTAAAGTGGTTGACAAGGTTAAATCTCATGCTGATAAAATAGGTGCTAACCACGCAGTTATTGTTAGTCATTCTCAGAAACCTAAAACAGATCCTTTACATCACGAACATAAAAAAGAATATCTAAGACATGTTCACCCTGATGTAAACTTTGAACATTCTACAAAAGAACACCCACACTTCTTGGCACAACTTAAAAAGTTTCATCAAGAAGGACATACACACGCAACAATGGTTGTTGGTAGTGATAGAGTAAAACAATTTAAAGCGTTGGCAAATAAATACAACGGAAAAGAATACAATTATAAAAAGATACATATCTTGTCAGCAGGACAGCGAGATCCTGATGCTGAGGGAGTAGCTGGTATAAGTGGAACAAAGATGAGGAACCATGCAAGTGGTAACGATTACAAATCTTTTAAAGCGGGTTTACACCCGAATCATAGTGATGAACATGCTAAGAAACTCTTCAAGGCAACGCGCCAAGGTATGAATCTACAAAAAGAGGAGAGGGGCATGAAGGATTTTGCTACATTTTTAACAGAAGACATGGAAGGTATGTCTCAAAAGTCTGGAGATAAAAGAGCTACAGATAAAGGTGCAGGCATGACAGCCAAGGGTGTTGCTAAATACAACAGACGCACAGGTGGTAATTTAAAAACAGCAGTAACAACACCACCAAGTAAATTAAAAGCAGGCAGTAAAGCAGCAGGAAGGCGTAAGTCTTTTTGTGCTAGGTCCAGAGGTTGGACAGGCGAGAGAGGCAAAGCTGCTAGAAGGAGATGGAATTGTTAATACTTACTAGACTAGCTATAGCCTGTGTAACAGCAGTATTTGGAAACGCATTTAGTAAATGGTTTCTTAATACAAAAGTTGGTGCATGGTTTCAACTTAAAATAAATAATCTAATGCAATTCTTAGCAGAGAGATACGATATAGAAATTGCTAAGAAGGAAGCTAAATGGAGAGCAGATTATCCTATGTTAGCCAAACGAATAGATGCTATTGAAGATCAGTTAGATGAAAAAGAACAATTTTGGACTGATGAAAAGATAAAAGCTTTAGATAAATCTATTTCTGGAATTGCGAAGGGGCAACCGTGAGTAAGATATTAATAGGAATTATTGTAGCCATGTGCTTAGGCTTTGGTGGTTACTATTGGATGACAGAAAAAAGACTTACAGTTCTAACTGAGAACAATGCTAAGTTATCAATAGCAGCCCAAACAAATCAACAAACAATAGATAAACTTTCAGAGGATTTTGTAAAACAACAAGCCCTGAATTCAGAACTTAATATAAAGTTAAAAGCATCAGAAGCTTATGGTGATAATTTAGCTAAAAAATTGAGAGAACATGATTTAACAATGTTAACCTTAAGAAAACCTGGGTTAATTGAAAGGAGAGTGAATAGTGCCACAGATAAGATTCTTAAGGATCTCGAGTCTAGTACTGCTACTAGCATTGACTAGTGGTTGTAGTCTTATACCGCCTCAGGTAGAAGTACAAACTAAATTCGTAGAAAAACAAATACCAATACAAGGACACCCTAAGGGTGTTACTATGTATCCTTTGCAGTTTTATGCTGTAACTGAAGAAAACTTTGAAGAGTTTAAAGAAAAATTTCAGAAAGAAAATGCAGATTTAGTTTATTTTGCAATGAGTGTTCCAGACTATGAGAACTTATCTTTAAACATAGGCGAACTAAAACGCTACATAGAACAACAAAAGACTATCATTATATACTACGAACAATCTATTACAGGAGTTAAGGCAGAAATAGTTTTAGATGACGCAGATTCCAAAGACTAAACTTGTATAAATAAGAGTATGAAGAACTTTATGACATTTAGAGAAGACTTAGCTTCAGGCAGACCAGCCAAAAAACCCGTATCAAGTAATTTGTTAAAACAAAGAGCTGTAGCCAACCAAAAGGCTTTGGACACAGGTTTCATGAAGTTAACACCTAAAGAAAGAGCTAAAGAATCTAAAAGACTAGGTGAAGGTAAAGACATGTGTTCATGT
>Ga0181420_1000288_pt1 | contig 20541 bp, 16 predicted proteins | sample 43SPOviralmetaG_FD_130145 | JGI IMG/M metagenome (GOLD analysis project Ga0181420, IMG submission 130145) | Marine viral communities from the oligotrophic San Pedro Time Series (SPOT) site, San Pedro Channel, CA, USA - 43 SPOT_SRF_2013-05-22 | ecosystem: Environmental > Aquatic > Marine > Strait... | reverse complement strand
TGACACATCCCAATTATTTAGAGATTGATTGAATTGCAGTGCTCTACAAAACATGCCATACATATTTGTAACATTCGACACATTCCAATCATTGAGAGGTTGATTAAATGATTTTGTTCCCTGAAAAATACCTTGCATATTTGTAACATTAGACACATCCCAATTATTTAGAGATTGATTGAATTGCATTGTATCATAAAACATCTCTTTCATATGTCTTACATTTGACACATTCCAATTGTTGAGAGGTTGATCAAATGATTTTGCACTCACAAACATATGCCTCATATTTGTTACATTGGATACATTCCAATTATTCAGAAGTTGATTGAATGATGTTGCACACGCAAACATACCTGTCATAGTTGTCACATTAGAAACATTCCAATTATTAATATCTTGATTGAAATTTATTGCATTATTAAACATATAAGCCATATTTTTAACATTGGATACATTCCAATTTGAAATATCTTCATTGAAGTTTCTTTTACTTCGACATAATTCTTTCATATTTGTTACTTGAGAAACATCCCAATCTCTTATTGATCCATAAGTGTTAATTATTTGTTGTTTTAGATTTCCCAATGATAAATAATCTTTTACAGCTTGATGTATGTTTTTATCATTTAGTGTAGGAATATATTCATCTATAATAACTAGTATGTCTGTTGGTACTGTTTGATTATGAATACTTTCCGGCAATAATTTTTCTAACTTTTTAAGCGTATCATTACTTGTAAATGACATCTTTACTTAACTTTAAGTTATTTTTGCTTGTTTTTAATTTGTTGAAGTTAAGTTATTATTTTAGTCATTTTTATTAAAAAGATATCTATATCTTAAATATAACTGAATTGTTTATATTTGTCAAGTTTGACATCAAATAATTCAGATAATTTTGTGATATCAATTTCTTTATTTTTACGTTTAGAAAAAAAATTTCTTAAATTTGATGGAGTTTTTTTATGATCATGTAAAATAATTATAGAACCATTACTAACAACATATCGTAAATAAATTGCATTTGTAAATGATAAAAAAGAAAATTCATTTGGAAATATGCTTCCCAAAACACAAATATAGTTATTAGAATTACACCATTCTAACATTTGTTTTGTAACGTGACCCTTACCTGGTCTAAAGAATTTATACTTTGGTTCCGGTTTAATACAAGAAATAAGTTTGTCACATTTATTATGTTTTTCAATAAATTCTTTCTGATTCAGACTACTGGCATCTTCGTCAAATTCACCATGATTTGCAAGCTCTATTACACCTCTTGAAACAGCATCTCTAATAATTTTTTTTACCTCATTAGATGCTTTTTCAAATTCACCGGATAACATAAAAAATGTCGCCTTAGAATTGTATTCATCAAGAATAGATATAATTTCTTTAATTTGTGTTGCTGACCCCATTGGAATATCATCAATGGTTAGAGCAGCAATATTTTTGTTTGTTTTAATACGCCATGTTATTTTTGACTCATACAATTCAAATATACTAATGACTAAGTTCGGATAAATATTGATTATAAACAAAAATAAAAACAATACAATCAAAATAATTATAATTGATTTAATAGAAAATACCTCTGTATGTACACACATACATACAATTATTGTTACAAATAAAACTACATATTTTATATATTCAGCACTCATTATATTATATAAATAATCATAATTCATTCAATTCAATCAACTTTTTATTTTCTCTATATTATATAATAAATGGAACTTATTGATATTGGTTGTAATCTAATTATATATTTATTATTATTAATTATTGTAATATTGTATTTTTTTTATAATTACAAAAAAAACACTATGATAGAATCTTTTAAAATGAAAAAAAAACATAGACGAAAATTAAAATCTATTGATGTTGTCAAAAAAATTAAGAAATCTGTTAAACAAGAAATTCGGAATGCAAATAAAAATAACAATTCATCCAATCCGTTTAACGATGTTGTGGCGTGCAACAAAAAATGTAATCGAAAATTACAAACTAAAGATAAAATATGTAAACGACAAATTAATTCAATCACAAAGAATAATAATCAAATATTAAGAGTAAATCATAACAAATGCAAGAAAAAAATTAATCAAATAAAAAACAAAACAAAAGAAATAATAAATACAAAAGATGACGAACTTTTAGATTTACAAAATATTGTAGATTCATTAGAGCAATCATTAGTAAATGAAAAAATTAAATCATCTAATTTAGAATTACAACTTAAAGATAATAGACATCAATTAGATAGAATTAAAAATAATGCAATAGAAATGAGAACTACTAATTTTAGCCAATAATTACTTTAAAAAATTTCATTCTTTTTATATATTTTGCAATCTTTTTTGGGAAACCTTTTCTAACTGATTCTTCATCGTAAATGGTATTATTCTTTTCATCATACAAAAATATTTGCGAATGATATGCTTCGGGAATCCATTTCTTTTCAGATAATTTGATCCTTTTCAATTTTATCTTTGGAGCAATGTTTATTTTGGAATCTAACAAATGTTTTTCAAAATCCGGATGATACGAATTATTATTTAGTTGATAGCATTGAGAATTAATATTTTTAAAACAATCGATTGATGCTTCTTTCAGACAGGAAAGTAGGTCATCATTTATTTTTTGTTTTCGATCTGCTACATTTATAACACATTCATCTGACGTAAATCCTTTATCAGTATACAATATATTTTCAAAATTATTATTTTTTGAAGATTTAAATTTTTTTTTTAAATGTTCTCCAAATATTGTAACATATTTATAAATATCGACGGTTCGTTTTTCATAGGGCAAATCAATATGAGAATTAAATCTATTAACTCTCCCAATTACTTGCTCTAGTCGAATGTGTGACCAATGATGTTCTACAATATGTAAATGTCTTACATTTCGTAAAGTTATACCTTCAGAGCCAGATGCAGTAATAAATAAAGCTTTTATTATTTCACCATTCAAATTTGTTTGATGAGGTAATTTTTGTCTTAAATTAACTGGAATTTCTGATAATTCATTGTTAAAAATATGTTTTATATATTCTTTATGAGGTTTATTTTCGTAGATACAATATGTTTTAGAGCCATTATGCGTTACTTTCCATTCGTTATTTACAATCTTTATATCTAATTTTTTCCATCCTTTTCTCTTTAACATTTCAAATAAAGCATTTAAACCTTCTCTATTTCTCAAATGAGAATAAACACTATTTGTTCCTACAGAATTTTCAATTCTATTTATAATTTTAGTATATTTCGGCGATAGCTCTTTAAACGTTTTCTCTAATTCTTTCTCATTTTTTATTTGTTTGAATTGAGCCTCTAAATTCGACATATAATTTGAATATTCGTTTTTTTTATTTGTTTGAAGAACAAATTGATCAACATCCATTTTTAAAGGAAAAGCAAAATTACATACAGCTAATGATCTTGATCTGTATGTTGTAATATCAATACCATCATCTTCAAATATTTTTAACTTTCGTTGAGCTTTTTTAGCATCTTGTTTTATTTCTTTGATTCTTGCCTTCTCGTATCTAATATACTGTGTTTCAGTCATTTCTAATTCGTCTACCTTGTGTAATTTTATTTTCGGAAAATATTCATTTTTATTTTTTTGATAGTTTACATCATTATAATAGGAAACAAATCCAATAATACGTCTTAAGAATACTTCTCTATTTATTAAACTGTTTTCTTGAATAAATGCTTTATCAAAATTCTCGTCTAATGGAAAACAATTCAGTATTTTTGTAAATCTATCATCTGATTTTAGATTACTATTATTTAAATCTTTAACATACTTCTTTAAATGGTTTAACCATTCCGAATGATTTGAAGGTGAATTGTAATCTTTAATCAAAAAATTATTTTCAAGTTTAAATTTTTTTGGAGTAGGTATTATTTCTAAAATTTCATTTCTAATATTAATATGTTCCGCATAAGGATATTTTCTCATATTCTCAATTAAGTCATTAGAGTTTAATGTTGTTGTTATTCTATAATTATATAAAACTTTTGGACCTTGCAAAATATTGAAAACAGCAGATAACTCTTTGGGATAATTCAATATTGGTGTACCTGATAAAAATACAAATTTTGTATTTTCGGAATTCATAAATAATTTCCAAAATAATTTACCTTTCATATTCTTTGTTTCATTAGATTCTTCAGACAAATAATTAGTAATCATAGATATAATATTATGTGACTCATCCACAATTACAAATTTATTATCTAATATTTTACTTTCTATACAATTTTGTAATTTATTTATTGATATTCCATTGTATCTTATAATAGTATAATTCTCATCTATTTTTGTTCGTATATGATCTACAATCTGTTTTTGATTTCTTTTAGTCAATTTAGAAAAATTTGATTCTGTTTTAGTTTCGTCAATACTCCAATATGATTCTTTATCTTCATTATATTTTATTATCCAATATTTATTCTTAGGAGAATAAATTTCATCAAATTTTTCTAATTCTTGAATAAAATTTTCTTCTAATGCAGGACCTGGTAAAAACACAACTATTTTTCGTTCTATTTTGAATTGTTCTGCCAAATTTATTGCTGTTCTTGTTTTACCACTACCAAGACCATGAAATAATAATAAACCTCTATATGGACTATCAATATTTAAATAATTACTTACTAATTTTTGATGATCTCTTAAAGTGATTTCATCGTTCTCATTATCTAATACTGTTGCAGTACTTTTCGAAAAATCAGTAGAACTCAAAGGGGCCCATAACAAACTTTTTGTCACCATTATATAATATATTATTTTAGTTTAATAAACATTGACTTTAATAATATATATACATCATTTTTATATAATTACATAAAAATGATTTATATTTACATACTTAACTCAACAATATAATACTAATATACACTATTAATACGACAATCAATCAAAAAGTCATAGATTTAATAATGCATCTGAAACTTCAAATATTAGATAATGAATTAGAATTACTTTACAAAACAGAATTCAAGAGATTGGAATCTTTCAGAATTACTGATTCCGGAATTGATATATACACTCCTGAGAAAATAATTGTTCCAAAACATTCATTTGGATTTAAAATACCATTATCCATTAAAGCAGAACCCAGTTTCAATGATAATAATCCTAGAGGATATTATTTATATTTAAGATCTTCTACAGGTTCTAAAACACCTCTTAGAATGTCTAATATGGTTGGTATAATTGATTTTGATTATCGTGGAGAAATTTGTGGAATTGTTGATAATTTATCTAATGAAGATTGGATAATCGAAAAGCATCATAGACTTTTTCAATTGTGTTCACCAGATTTATCGCCGATTAATATTACACTATCCGAAAATTTATCGAATACCATTAGAGGGGAAAATGGATTTGGTTCTACGGGTAATTAAAATTATTATATAAATAAAAAACGGATATAACCGTTTTAAGAGTCGTCTATTTATAGGGGGGTATCTTTTTTTCGCAATTTGGTGTACCCCCAAGTAAAGATTTCAACATTACAAAAACAAGTAGACGACGCACCACAGCTCTTCTATCGATCGATATAGGCCAAAATGCCAGGAACGCATGCTGAAAACCCCGTTTTTGTCTCTCACAGAAGAACGTCTAGCGGCCGCAGGTTTGGTTGAATGAGAATGCTGCACAAAGCACGCGCACACTCATATTGATTTTCCTCCTCGACGCCATCATTTCAAATCTTCAATCTTTGTTGATGATATTTTTATATTATTATTTTCAGTATTATATAAATCATCACCATTCAAATATAACCATTTTTTTAGGTATGTATTAGAATCATAGGATTTATTATTATTGTATGATTCCGTATCATTAGAATAAATATAGCAACACAATATAAATAATCCGACAAGGAGTACATTTGTCGAAATCATAATTAAATGAATTATATTTTTAAATAAAAAAATAAACTTCATTTAATGGTTAGATATTATCCACAAATCAAAGATGATGATTTTGAAACAAATACATGTAATAAAAAAGAATTCAAAAAATACATATACAAAAAGAGACAACATAATAATAAGTCTAACAACTCAAATTCAATTTCAAATCTATTGAAAGATGAAATATCTAATAATTCACTATCGCCTCATCAGCAGTTTCTAGTTAATTACATTAATCCTAATACACCATACAAAGGTATGCTTATATATCACGAAACAGGTACAGGAAAGACTTGCACTGCTATTTCTATAGCAGAAAATTTTAAAGAAGATTTAAAAAAGAAAAATAAAAAAATAAATGTAATATGTGCTTCTCATGTTGCAAAAATATTTAAGGGAACAATGTTAGAGAACAATACATCGGCTTTTCAATGTACTGGAAATACTTATTATGATGAGACTCATGATCGTCACATGCAAGAAAATGATTTGGAAAAAAGAGTTAATGAATTTTATGAATTTGAAACATCTGATAATTTTGGTAAGAGCTTCCTCAAAAATATAAACATAAAAAATGCAGACGAAATACCAAAACCAACAGAATTAACGGAGAAAATTAAAATACTCATTAAAACATATTATTCACATAGTTTTTTCATTCTAGATGAAGCCCATAATTTCAGAAGTAATTATAATACTTCAACTTCATCGAAAATAACTGATAAAACTCATCATACAGCTATTGACTATATAAGTAGATATGCTGATAATGTAAAAATATTATTTTTAACAGCAACACCCATGTTTGATACTCCTGTTGAAATAGTTTGGATCTTAAATGTATTAATACGTATAAATAAAGACGATATTAAAGAATTAAAGAATGATATTTTTAAAGACTTTAAAAATAAGAATTATACATTAACCGAAAAAGGTAGAGAAGAATTAGTCAGAGCAATGAGAGGAAAAGTATCTTATTATAAATCAGGTCATCCGGACACTTTCCCTATTAAATTATTAGAAGAAAGTACATTAAAATTTAAATATCCAATATGCGATTATGATAACAAAGAACTAAAACCAGACCGGACCAATATTACAGAGACATTAAACAATATAAATATAAAATTAACATTCTCAAAAATGTCTGATGCCCATTACAATACTGTAAATAGTGTTTATAACAACAAAAGAATTATAATTAGAGAAGAAAAGGGGGGGAAGGATAGTTTTCATACGAAACAACGACAATTACACAATATTTCTTGTGGTAAAAACATAAATGAATATTTTCAATCCCAAAATAAAATAGTTTTTGAAAGTAAAAAAGATCATAATAAAAATGTTTTAGAAAATTTAGAAAAATATGCTCCAAAAATTGACACTATTATTAAGCAAATTATTGATATGTCATCTAATGGTGTCGCATTTGTTTATTCCAGATTTGTAGATGCAGGTGTTATGCCAATAGTATTAGCTTTAGAATACAATGGATTTTCAAAATATGATCCGGAGAATAAGTCCAGTCATCTAAAAAAAGAAAAAAAAGAACAAAGAGAGAAAAGAGGTAATTATATTGTCATCACATCTGATCTAGCATGGAGAGCAAAAGACGAATATATCAAAATTGCAAAAAGTTCAAAAAATGCCTCTGGAGAAATAATTAGAGTAATCGTAATTTCCCAATGTGCAAATGAAGGAGAGGATTTTAAACATATTAGACAAGTTCATATTTTAGAACCAGATTTTCATTATAGTGCTATTGAACAAGCAGTTGGAAGAGCAATACGTACTAACTCACATAAAGATTTACCTGAAGAAAAAAGAAATTGTACAATATACTATCATAGTACAGTCTATCCAGATTATATTCATAGAGAAACAATGGATATGCATCTATATAGATTATCATCCAAAAAAAAACTTGCAATTCGGGAAGTTAAAAATTTAATTGAAGCAAACAGCATTACTTGCAAATTCTTCAAAAATGTAAATTCAATTGATTGGAATGCATTAATTGATAAAAAAATAATTAATTCGAAAGGTGAACCTATTACAATTACTAAAGAAAATTTACATAATTCTAGCAGCATGATTGAATGTAATACATGTGCAAGTAATAATCATCAAACTGATGATGATGATACATATAATCCACTAATTCACAGCGAATCGCAAATATATCTGGCTATAAAAATTATTTCTATTTTATTTAAAAATCATAATCAATTTTTATTAAAAGATATTCAAAATTATATTAATCAATTTGATAGTGAAATTGATCAAGAAACATTATATTTTGCTTTAAATATTATTATTAATTCAAATACAATTATTAAAAATAAATTTAATATTCGAGGTAAAATACGAAAAATTAACAATTATTACAAATTTGTACCAAATTATTCAATGTATACAAACATATATTATGATACTCCACTTCAATTGTCAAATTCATATGTACCTTTGGACAGTATTCCCTGGTTAGACAGACCGTCATTAAATGAAATAGATATTGTAAAAGAAGTTACAAATAAATATAACCTATATATTAAAAAAAAAATATTCCAAATAACAAATGATTTCTGGCATCTAAAAGAACCTCTCAAATATCGTAATAATTTAATTGCAAATGTAATTATAGATGAACTTAAACCAGATAACAAATTTAAATTATTTTATAATCAAACAAACTTACCTATTGAATTAAAAGAGGCTATTAATAGATATAGATTTAATGATAATTTTAAACACATTACTTCGATTACAAAAGACGGCGGATATATAGTTGTTGACAAAAAAAAGAACACAAAAAGAACAATTCATCCAAAAAAACATTTAATGTCTAAAAAAAGAGAATTATATGCATATAATGATTTTGATAAAAATGGAAATCCTATCTTTCTAATTATGGATTCTCGTGGTTCAAAAAAAAAACCAACTGGAAAAAAGTGTACCAATAAAAAAAAGCTTAAAAATGATATCAACTTTTTTGTCAAGTCGTATTTTATGGAAAATGATAAATATGTAGACCACCTACGAGGCGTGAAAGATGGACAAGTGGAATACTCAAACAAAAAAATAACATGTGAGGATTTATGTTTGGAGTTAAATATGATATATCGACTTTTAGATATTTTAAAAAACAAAGAGGACAGCAAATGGTTTTATGAATATTGGGAAGCATATGAATATGAAATAAAGTCTAGAAAATAATTTCGCTATTTACTTCCCAGCCGATGACACGCACTGCAAGCCGACCAGGCGCTCGACGAGCGCAGCTTTCAAACCTGTCGTGTCCGCGCCAGCGGACTCGAGCGCGGCACGCAGCTCGACGACCTTCAGCTTCTTAGCAGCCTTCGTCGCTGCGACCAACGAATGATTCGGAGCAGACGAAGGCGTCCGAGCTGACTGAGGAGTATGAGCGGAAGAAGGCGGCGGAACCGACTGAGGAGTATGAGAAGAAGAAGGCGTAGAAGCCGACGAAAGCGTAGGAGCTGATGTTGATATAACCACCTGCTCTGGTGAGCGCGACCACCATCCGTAGCGCGGCAACGCCGACGCCGCACTGTACTTTTTTAAAATAGTAAGTATTGATGTTATAATTAATATATGTAAATTTTCTATAATATTTGAAGTTATGTTTATAGTTTTCAATAATATTTTACATTCTATACGCATTATATTCAATCCAAATATATCGGTTATATTGTAATAGTGAGTACAGTATTCACTATATATATGACTTGCATATATATGTACCAATACTAATAAAATGATATTTAATAATATACTTAGAATTTCAAAAAGCATATTATTTCCATTCTCAGGCTAATTCTTACAACCCCCGAAAATAGAGCAGAAAGAATGTCATTTTTAAATATGTACTTAATATGACGTCGTACACATGAATGATGAAAATATGTGGAATAATTTTATTAAAACTTTCTCAGATTTTCTAGAAAATATTGTCAAAGATATAAATAATTTACGTACAGATTTAGATAATAAAACATTATTTATTGAAGATAATATTCAAAATAATATACAAGATAATATTCAAGATAATATTCAAGATAATATTCAAGATAATATTCATAATACACAACAATTTCTCATTTCCATTAAAAATAAACAAAATATAATAATTATCATTTCAATACAAAAAATATTGTTTAAATTATCAAGTGATGCAATCTCTAAATATGATAGATATTTCTTAATTAAAAAAACATTATTTTTAATAAAAAGATTGATAAATAACGACAAAGATATCTTTTTAGATAATAATTTTACTATAGATTTAGATTCAAAGGCATTGGATGCAATTCATTTATTACAAATATTTGATAATTTAATTGATAAAATAATAAAACAAGATCAAACTATAGATCAAAATATAGATCAAAATATAGATTAAGATTAAACTAATTTCTCTATAAATATATTAAAAATCTTATCTTAAACAATGTGTGGCGACCTATAAACACCTGTATTCTTGGATACAACAAAACTATAGATCAAGCTATATATCAAAATTTAGCTTTTGAAATTGGAATATTTATAGGTTTTGATAATAATGAATATGGAAATGACGATGACTTTTTAAAATTTGATGAAGAATCTTGCAAGGGGCGTAACACTCCTTTTTCTCTAAAAGGAGCATTCTGTTTAGGTATAGTCGATGCAGAATTGTCCCAGTCTGAGGATAAATTATTTAACGCTAAGAATCGGTTTTCTCTTACACTCTCTAAAGAATTGTCGTACGTTTTTGTCCCTAACCCTATACCGGATGGATTAATTACAACTCTCTTACCATCATTCTCTCTCTTATGTTTAGATACACCACCAACACCAACAATATCAAATTTCTTGTTTTTTCTACTTTTTTTTATCAATTTTTTTGTATCATCATTTGATTTTCTGTTTAATTTTCTGGTATATCTACCACCAAGTCCATTTTTTTTCTTTTTCACAATTGTAGGTTTTAGTTTTTTTGGGTAATGTTGTTTTTTTGTACAATGTTCTTTACTTGATAAATTCTTTTCGATTTTATGTACTACCATTAATTATATTAATATAAAATTTTACACATTATCAAATTTTACACATTATCTTTAATTTTTATAATATTATTAAATTTTTATATTATAGTTAAATAATGATAAGAATCTTTGCACTATCTATTGTAATTGCTATAATTGCTGTTATATTATTTAAAAAGAATATAAATAAAATATTATTTGATAATCATGATAACAATCACAATCACAATCACAATCATCCATTAGTTCAAAAAAATATACATGACGATAACGAGATATTTCATGTTTCCGGAGAAAAAGTTACATTTGATGAAGCAAATACAGTATGTCAACAATATGGAGCAAAATTAGCGAGTTATGATCAACTCTTACATGCTTATCTTCACGGAAATGAATTTTGTAATTTAGGTTGGACTCAAAACGAAACCGGGTATTATTTAACTCAAAAAGATACGTGGCAAAAATTGCAATATCATGATGATGTTAATAAAAAAAATATGTGTGGTAACATTGGTATAAATGGTGGTAAATTTCCAAAAAATACTAAATTAGGAGTTAATTGCTATGGAAAAAGACCTGAAAAAAAACATGAATTTGAATTTCCAAAATTGCCAAAAAAACCAATTACTAAAAAGAAAGAAGTCAAAATTTACGATGATCTAATTATTGTTCCTTATAATAGACAGAAATGGTCTAGAGATGATATCATTGAAAATTATGCAAGATTTTAATATGTTTTTGACTTATACTTAAACATATGATATATTAATTATAATAATTGATTGGTTAATAAATCAAACTATGATAATACAAATACTACACATATACAATGAACGATTTATCTTTCAAAGCTTTAAATATAGTTTTATCTGAAGAAAAAAACACATATATATCAGAATATTCAACAAATATAGAATATTTAAAAACAATTATTAATAATTTGTTAAATTCAAACTCAATATTATCTAAAGTTATACAAATTGTTAAATTAGAAACAAGTTACAATTCAAATGAATATACATTATCTAGAGATTGTTTAGATTTTTATAATATATCTTATAATTCTCAGGAATTAAATGAAGTAATTCAACTATTAAATGATATTGGAATTCATGTTATACAATTTAACGATATAGAAATGAAAGATTTTAGATTAATTTATTATTTAAATTGGAAAAAAATATTACCTAAAGAACAAATTATGAAAGCAAAACAAAATAACAGAAAAATATTTATAGCAAAACAAAAATTTGATTTCAAATTTTCAAAATAAATATAATAAATGGAGAAAGTGTAACAAATGCTTTAACTAATTGCGTTCGACAGCTATAGCGAGAGCTGCGTTCGACAGCTTCCGCGCTTCGTCGATGCACCAAACTTGCTACACACATGTGGCAGCTCACGCGAGAGCCCCACGCAGAAAACCAGCTCGTTTGGTGGTGAAACCAGTGAACATCGGCATGAAACGATGAAACACATTTTAACATAGAAGTTTCATTTTGGACTTGAATATCCAAATAGGATTTAACTGGTTTACGAAGCAACAGTATGAAAGTTATGATTTAAAAAGATTGAAAATAGGGTTTGAAAGTTTAGAGTGTTATACTTTCACAAAAAAACAAAAACTAACTAAAAAAAATTAAAAAAACTAAAAAATTAAAAAAACTAAAAAAACAAAAAAAAGTAATGCTACCACATTAAAATATAATGTGCCAGGTCCTAAGTCCGGAATTTTAAAAGCTGCAGAAGGATTTTTTTATTTAAATAATATAGATAATATAAAAAATCATATTATAAATTATTTTTCAATCTCATTACGCAAAACAGCCCATCTTATTTGATATAAGATGGGCGACATAAAAATGTCATTGACTAATAACTCCGAATTACTGGAATCGAACCAGTGACCACCTCATAATTGATAAAATCCACTACAGTGAGGCGCTCTTCCATCTGAGCTAAATTCGGTTGAAAATTAATAACTTGTTCTCAGTAAATTACTATAATTAATTTGTCTTTATATAGTTTTTAATTTATTTACATTTCCAAATTTTTCTTTTCTTCTAATTTCTTTTTTAATCTATCTCTAACATTAGATCGCCTTTGACCTCCACGTTTGGATACTGCGGAATGAGGCATTTTGTTCGCTAAATTTTTAAATTCTTGTTTATTAAACATTTTTTCTAATTCTTGAAAATCGTCATCATCTGTATTCCCAAATTCATTTCCTTTTTGTTTCATCATTTCTTTGAAAATTCCTTGTACATTCTTGGATTTAAACATTTTATTGAATCTTTTATCTTTTTTCATTTTTTCCATCATTTCATGAACTTCTCCGACCAACTCCTCTTGATTCACAGCCCCACTAGCCATTTTATTTTTTAATTTGTCCGCTACATCTTTAATCAAATTTTTCAAACCATTTCCTTTAGTTAACTTTTGCATTATAGAACTTATGTTAGGATTTTCCATCTCACTACCACTACCAATATCAAAAGCCGACATATCTATATCATTGGCTATTTCCATCGCCAGGTTTCCAATTTTGCTATTTTGAAACATTTTCTTATATTCTTCTTCAGAATTCTCAAATTTTTGATCTGCGTTATCAATGCCTTCACTAAATATTTTTGTCAATTCCTCATCACTTTCATCGTCATCCCCTACGGTAGTCGCATTTTCTTCATTATCTTCAGAACCATTCATCAATTTCTCTAAAATATCCATCATTTGTTGTTGAATATTTCCATTCTCATTATCTAAAAAAGTTTCGTCGTTTTGTATTTGATCAAAAAAATCTTCTAAATTTGTTGATTTTGATCTTATGGTTGTTCCAATGAGGGAGAGTGTTTGTAAAAATTTCCAAATTGCTTCTTTATTTTTTGTATTATTTGTTTTGAACAAAACCTCTGATAAATTAAAATTATCAATACAAATTACAGGCTTATTAAATAACAGTTCATCTTTTTTAGATATTTTATCTAAATCTTTTTCGATACATTTCATAAATTTCTGCAAAGGTCTAGTATCTGTTAAAACTTCTATTAACTTCAAATCATCCGTATCATTTGGAAAACATTTTTGTAAATTTCCAATAAAATCATTTAATGTAGTATTAAATGTTGTTACTAATTCCATACTTTTACAAAAATATTCATTTAACAATTTAACCGCAAATATTATTCATATTCAAAAATCTTTCTGGTGATATGCATTCCTTCTTAATTTAGATTCTTGAGATAATTGATAATTTTTTTTTTGATAAAATAAGGGAGATGTTCTGGTTTTGGGATAATTTAATAATCTAAATGGTGCGACTTCTCCTAAATATATTATTTCAGACATATCTAAATTTCTATTTTTTATACTTATTTTCACATGAGGCATTATTAAATTTGTACCCAAATGTGAATAATATGCATTCGGAAATTTTAAATTTATAGAAAAATTAGGCAATAACGGTTTTATTATACCTCGATTGGGAGTATTCTCATATGCCATACTATAACTTGTAAATGGTAATGCAGAACCTGAAAAACTTTGATTATAATTCGGTTCTTGACATGCTAAATATGATACAGTAGTATCTTTTACCCAATCTTTTAATTCGCAATCTAAAACAATATTTCTATTATCTTTTTTTAAAATACTTATTTTAAAATTATTAGATTCGTATATCATTATATATATAAGAATATATTTTTAAAAATATAGAATAATAATGGTGGAATTACCCAATCATTGGACTTTTTGGTATCATTCCACAAAATTAAATGATTGGTCTAAAAAAAGTTATATCTGTTTGAATAAAACCAACTCAGCAGAACATTTTTGGGGAACTTTTAAACTATTTACAAAAAAACATTTTGATAAAGGTATTATTTTTATTATGAAAGAAGATGTTTTCCCAGATTGGTCAGATCCCGCAAATTCAAATGGAGGATTCATATCTATCAAAATTGATACGAGAATTGATAATAATATAGATTTCAATAATATAGTCAAAATATGGATTGAACATTTGATATCCGAGTCAATTACGCAGAAAGATATTAATAATATGGTATTACATGGTATTTCCATTAGTCCGAAAAGTGGACATTGGGTATTGAAATTATGGTTAAATGAAAAAGTAACTAAAGCACGAGAAAAGTTAAATAATAATTTGCCATTGATAGAATACACTAAATTTATACCATTTTATAAAAAGAAATAAAAATTTATTTTTATTGATGCTTTTATAAAAAGCATGCTAACTCTTTTGTTAAAAGCGTGGTTTGCGTGATCTATATTATTCTTTTTTGTTTACAAAGCAATCCTACAAAATCAGGACAAATACCTGTATTTTTGATACATATTATTTTTCCATGAGTCTTTTGCCAGGATTCAATACAATTATTTACAGAAAATTTCAATTTTAAATTAAAAGTCTTTGCCACATTTTCGTTATGTAAATATATTTTGTTTAAACAATTTATCCATTTCTCATCGTTTATATCTACTTCAATATAATTTGTGGATTCAGTTTCCCATTGAAAATCTACAAAAGATCTCGCAGGATAAAAATTTCCAGGATACCATAGCTCGTATTTTTGTTTTTTTTTATAATATACGATCATTCCAAATTTGACTGAATTATTTTTAAATTTAACGAATTTTAATATATTTTTTTTTAATTTATAATATATATCTATATGATTCTCTATTGATATATTCTGTTTTGCACCTATTTTTATCTCATAATATGATGAGTTTATAGACACAAAATTTTTATATACTATGTAAAATCTTTTACGATTCGCAGATGTTTTAAATACATGACTTTCCAAACTTTTTATTGAACTATTTTCAGATTGAGATTCTAAATAAGAATTGTTTCTCAATATTGGTAAAATTTCATTTTGCATATTAATTGGAAATTTTAACATTTTGTTTAAAAAATTTGTAATTCCATCTTTATTGACAAATTGATTTGCTCCGGATTTAAAACAATTACTTATGTTAGTCCAATTCATTTTTATTAAATTGTTAGATGGCATAAAATATGGTATTATTTCATGAATTAAATGAGTCGGTAAGGTACCTAATGTTGTTTTGCATTCCGGTCTTATTTTACAAAGTAAAATTGTATTCACAATAGTTTTAATATAATTACTTTGAAATTTGTGATTATTCGGAGACCATTCATTATTTAAACATAACAAAGATTTAGTGTTCGGTAAATATTCTACTAGAGTCATCCAAATACTAGAAAACATATAATACAGTGTTTTATAAGATAAACGAAATTTATAACCTCTATATAAATCTAACCAAATATAAGACCACTCTCTACTAGAATATTTTAACATTATCGGAGGACCATCCATATTAGTAAGATTTTCTGTTATATCTAACCCTAATAAATGATCATTTAAATTTGATAAAATTTTTACAAAAAATAATATTCGTTTTTGGTTAGAATACATATAACACTCTAAACTTTCAAATCCTATTTTCAATCTCTTTAAATCATAACTTTCATACTTTTGCTTCCTAAACCAGTTCAATCCTATTTGGATATTTAAGTCCAAAATAAAACTTCTATACACTTTCGAGGATAGTATACTACAACCTTCAAATTGTTTGTTGTTCAATAAACTAAAACTTTTATCACCTTTAGTTAAGGCACCTAATTTTCTCATTTTTGTTATTAGACCATTAAAAAATCTAATCTCAGATGGTACATTTGTCATTAAAATCGTATAATAAGGAATGCACAAAGAATTTGCTCTATTTGTTCTCCCAAATTGTTGAATTAATAATTCAGCTGTTCTAGGACATTCTAATACAATATGATGTCTTCTACGTACATTTTCAATATTTTTATTTGAATGCAGAGATATACCAGCACATCCGCATCTAGTTATTATTGCTATTTTTTTTATATCATTTTGAAAATCATCTATTTCTTTATTTACATTTGGAACTTTTTCTAATATTCCAGTTTCGGATGATTTAGATATTAACGGTCTATATTGCCGACCGGATATTTCAGAGACATTATTTGATCCAAATTCAGATAATAATATATCAATTGGATTATATGGAAAATTTATTCCAGCCAGTGCATAACTTTCTATGTCTCCATTATTTCTTTCAAATAAATCGAACAAACAAGAATTATTTTGACGTTTTGTAGCTATTTCGCCAGTAGATTGTAAACCTACAACTACAGACTCATTCTTTTCTAATGATTTATAAATTTCTTTTATTACTGTTTTCATTTTAAATGATGTTAATAAATGTTGATAAAAATTCAAATTATCTATTCCATTACACACGTTCAATTTACACCATTCTTTATTCAATGAATTGTAATATTCTACATCATTTCTATTTAGAATACAAGATTTTATATCTATCTTTATATTATCATATCCTAATTGACGACAAACTAATTTACCACAATGTTTTAATTGCAAAGCACACATTTCCATCGCAGTTGAGCCATATTTTTCTAACAAATACACAAATTGATTATAATTTTTCCATAAACCTAATTTTTCGGCATAATGTAATTGTTTTATATCACTTGCAGCAGTTGCAGTACTATAAATTACTCTTGGATTTGTTAAATATCTTTGTAAATTTACAACCACTTGTCCACATTTTGATTTACTATTTTTTGCATAATGTGCTTCATCAAATACCAATACACAATTCTCAGTTTTAGACAACCAATTTTTTATTAAAGTTTTATTTTGATCTCGTACTATCGAACTATAAGTCGTAAAATATATCCCATTATTATCATTTTTTAAATCTTTTTTACTTATCCAACATGGACATTTATTTTTTAAACTTCTCACAATATTTAACTCATATTTCGCATCTTTCTCAAGAGAAATATTTGCACTTATCCATAATACACGATAATCTAACATATTACGCATATATAATTCGCTTAAAATACTACAAATTATTCGAGTTTTTCCAACTCCCGTACCATCTCCTAATAAAAATCCACGACAATTATTTTCTATACATTCTTGGTTATACATAGTATTTATAGCTTGCAAAATTGCTTCCAATTGAACATCAGATATATAATTATACAATTTATTCTGTTTGTCATATTTTATTGTTTTAAGATAAGTATTTAATTTTAGATTTGATTCAATATCATTCATATTTGGCAAACTTACCATTGACATATTATCACTTTCATACACATCACATGGATGTTTGACATAATTCTTTTTAAATTTGTTTTTACTATTCCATTTCATATAACTCATTTTATTTTATTATGTAGTTGACATTATTTGTTTAAGTTATTTATCATTTATGAAGCAATTTAACACTTTCACAATTTCACAATTTCACAATTTAACAATTTAATAATTTATAAATTTCTAATCCAGATAACGTTTCTTTTTCTATTAATTTATCGGTAATTTTGTCTAGTAGATTTCTATTTGTTTTTAGAATAGATTTACATTTTAAATACGCATTTTCAACAATATTATTAATTTCTATATCTATTTTACTTTTTGTTTCAGAAGATATTAAATTAGTATTATAATTCCCAGAATTTGATTCCCAAGCTATTGGAAATTCATTTATACCTGTACTATTTTTGAAACCCCACAAAGTTACCATCTTATAAGCTAAATCACGTACTTTTTGTAAATCTGCGGAAGCTCCAATGGTAATTGCATCTTGTCCAAATACAAGTTCCTCTGCAACTCTTCCTGCTAATGAAACACATAATTGAGATTTTAAATATTCTTGAGTATATAATCCATTTTCAGAACGTTCTTCACTTGGTGTAAATGCAACAAATCCACCAATGCCACTTGTTCTTGGTAAAATTGTAACTTTTGTTATATTGTCAAAATTGGGGGTCAATGCAGCCATTAATGCATGTCCTGCTTCATGTGCAGCAACTAATCGGTTCGATACATGAGAATCACCTCCTCGTTTTTTTTGAATACCCAAAGTCAATCTATCTAATGCAAATTCGATATCGGTATTCGTAATTTTATTATTTCCATTACGAGCGGCAACTATTGCAGCTTCATTTAATAAATTTTTTAACGAAGCACCAGAATAACCTATAGTTTGTGCGGCAACATTCTTTAAACACACTTCGGAATCAAAAGGTTTATTTCTTGAATGAACTTTTAATATCTCAAATCTTCCTTTTTTATCAGGTAAACCAACCGGAATACGACGATCAAAACGTCCTGGACGAGTTAAGGCATTGTCTAGTATATCCGCTCTGTTTGTTGCGGCTAATACAATAATTCCGTTATTTCCTAAGAAACCGTCCATTTCAGCTAATATTTGATTTAAAGTTTGTTCTCTTTCTTCATTACTATTTATACCGTTTGAGGAACGTTGTTTTCCTATTGAATCTATTTCATCAATAAATAGTATACACGGTGCATTTTCTTTTGCATTTTTAAACATATCTCTTACTCGTTTCGCACCCTGTCCCACAAAAATCTCAACAAATTCAGAACCGCTCGCAGAAATAAAAGGTACTTGTGCTTCTCCAGCAACTGCTTTTGCCAATAAAGTTTTTCCGGTACCAGGAGGACCGTCTAATAATACCCCTCTTGGAACTTCCGCTCCAACTTTAGAAAATTTTTCTGGATTTTTTAGAAAATCTACAATTTCAACTAATTCTAATTTAGACTCATCCAATCCGGCAACATCAGAAAATGTTACATTTGTTATTGGATCAAATATAATTTCTTTTGGTTTTTGATTAAATGGACTATTCTGATTATTATTACCAATATTTCTAAAAGATAAAAAAAGAAAACTTACCAATGAAATTGGTATTGCAATATTCAATATTTTAGTAATACTGTCTAACATGCCACCACTATTATAAACAGCATATCGAACATTATTTTTTTGCATTAATTTTTCCAAATGCGGAATTTCAGATTCTAAAATTGAAATTATATGAGATTTACCATTAACATCTAATACTTTAATTTTGTCATTCTTATTGGAAATTGCTGCTAAATTCACTTGTCTATTTTTTATATTTGTATATAAATCAGAAATGGTCCAGAACTCATTTAATTTATCTACATTTGTTTCTTCAGCAATTGCTATGCTAGGAATCATTAAGCTTGAAATAATTCCACTATTTAATTGACGTCTTGAAAAAATATGTTTTGGAGAAAGTTTTAAAGACTTTACAGAATTCAGAATACATATTACTAATAATGATAATTTCATTACTTTATTATATTCTATTCAAACTTATCTTTATATAAATAAAAAAAAAATTTATATCCCTCTGCAGCTTTCATATTCCGGACTTGGGACCCGGCATCGTATATTTATTAATATAAAATGGTGGCATTACTTATGTTTTCGATTTTTTTTGTTTTTGTTTTTTGTTTTTTGTTTTTTGTTTTTTGTTTTTTGTTTTTTTTTTTTTTTTTTTTTTTTTTTTTTTTTTTTTTTTTTTTTTTTTTTTTTTTTTTTTTTTTTTTTTTTTTTTTTTTTTTTTTTTTTTTTTTTTTTTTTTTTTTTTTTTTTTT
>Ga0181420_1000286_pt1 | contig 20589 bp, 23 predicted proteins | sample 43SPOviralmetaG_FD_130145 | JGI IMG/M metagenome (GOLD analysis project Ga0181420, IMG submission 130145) | Marine viral communities from the oligotrophic San Pedro Time Series (SPOT) site, San Pedro Channel, CA, USA - 43 SPOT_SRF_2013-05-22 | ecosystem: Environmental > Aquatic > Marine > Strait... | reverse complement strand
TAACTGGGTATTATATAAAAGAGGTAGCTTTTCGATTATAGTAGGGCTAGATAATGTAGGGAAAACTAATTTTTGTTTATGGTATTTTTTAGCTTTGAGTGTTAAGCATAATATTAAGTGGTGCATTTGGTCAGGTGAAAATTCAGCTGGTCAATTGACTAGAGACTTAATACAAATGTACTCGCAGAGTAAACTAAACGAACTAACAAAAGCAGAAATAGAGAAATATAATAACAAAATAGATGGCTGGTTTACTTTTATATCTAATAAAAAAATGTATAATCATAAGGAACTATTAAAGATATTTAAGGACTCTAAGTGTGACGCTGGGGTAATTGACCCTTTTACTGGATTAAATCACGACAGACGAGTTAATCAATATGAGCGTAACTATTTAATCTGTAATGACATAAGAGAGTTTTGTAATACTACTGGCAAAGCTATATATTTAATGACTCACCCTATGACAGAGTCAGCTAGAAGAGTATACCCACCTGGTCACGAATTCGCTTCTTATATACAACCCCCTAGAAAATCTGACGTAGAGGGAGGACAAGTATTTGCTAATAGATGCGACCAGTTCTTATCTATTCACCGTTTTATTAATAGTCCTCAGTTATGGATGATGACCCAGCTAAGAGTAGAAAAAATTAAGGATAAGGAAACTGGAGGAACTCCGACTTTAACTGAGCCTCTTTGTTTTGACTATAATAGTGGTCTAGGATTTACTATTGGAGGACACAACATTTTAAAAAACACAACAAAATAACACACAACTATGGACGAATTAGACGTATTACTAAGAAAAAACAAACTAGATATATTAATTATTAAAGCTAGTCATCAACTAGAAAAGAAAAAAGACAAAGCTAAACGGGATGGCTTAGAGACTTTAGTAGATATACTAGAACTAATACACGAACTACAAGACGAAATTAGAAAGCAAAGAAAACAAATAGCTAAACTAAAATATGAGAACGCTGTATCTTATAAAGAAAATGCTATATTAAAAACTAGCTTTGATAAATATAAACACGACCTAAAAAAAGCCGAATTAGAGTCACCAAACTTAAAAGACAATGAATAAAATATTTACATTAATGCTACTATCTCACATACTTTGTTTTATAGCTGGATGCTGTTTTGTATTGCTATTTCAACAAATATCTGAAGACAGAAAACTACGAAAAAAATTATGAAAAAAAGGAGCTTAAACGAACTTAGACAAACTAAAGACTCTGTATATAAAAATCCAGACAGTCCTATAGAAAATAGTATTAACTACTTATGTACTATCTACCCTAACGACACTGACTTAGGAAAGGTAATAAGAAAACACTTTGAAAAATGAATGCTAACCAAAAAGGAAAACGCTTTGAGAGAGACGTAGCAAAGCAATTAAATAATAAATTTAATACTAATGTTAGACGCACTCCAATGAGTGGGGGAATGAGTATAAAAGGAGACATTATAGACATTAATCCAGACTCTGTATTATACGACTATCACTGGGAATGTAAAAACCAGGAAAAGCTAAATATTTGGAAAGCACTAGCTCAGGCTAGAGCAGATAAGCCACTAGGTAAAACCCCAGTAGTAGTATTTACTAAGAACTTTGAGAAAGACTATGCCTGTTTAGAATTTGAGGACTTTATGAATTTACTTAAAACAATACAAGACTTACAAAATGAAACATAAATTTTCTTACGAATGGACTTTAAAAGATGCAAACTTTACAAAAGACAAAGGAACGGTATTTAGTTGCTTTGCTTGTGGAGGAGGTTCGACAATGGGTTATAAGTTAGCGGGATTTGATGTGTTGGGGCATAATGATATTGACAAAAAAATGATTGAAGTCTACAAAGTAAACCATAAGCCTAAGTATTCTTTTTTAGAGTCAATTACTACTTTTGCAAAGCGTAAAGATTTACCAAAAGAATTATACAACTTAGATATTTTAGATGGCTCTCCGCCTTGCAGTAGTTTTAGTATGGCAGGAAGTAGAGAAAAAGGATGGGGGAAAGAAAAGAAGTTTAGAGAAGGACAATCTAAACAAGTTTTAGATACTTTGTTTTTTGATTTTATAAACCTAGCTAAAGAGCTACAGCCTAAAGTAGTAGTAGCTGAGAATGTAGCAGGCTTAATGATGGGTGCGGCTAAAGAATATGTAAAAAAGATTTATAAAGAATTTAAAGAGGCTGGATATAAATTAAAAATAAAGCCTTATTTATTAGACGCCTCAACTATGGGTGTGCCTCAAAGACGGAAAAGAGTTTTTTTTATAGCTTTAAGAAAAGATTTATCTAATCAATTTATGGAGTCTGTAGATATGTTTCAAACAGCGCCTAAATTAGATTTAAAATTTAATGAACAAAATATTAATTATTCACAAATAAGAGAAGATAGCAAACCTATAAAAACACTTAATGAAACACTTTTAAAACTATGGACTAAATGTTTACCAGGAAATAATTTTGGAACTGTACATAAAAAAGGACATTATTTTGGTGAAACTAAAATGCACCTAAACAAAGTTTGTCCTACTATTATTGCAAACCAATCAGGGAGTAATTTATACGATAATATCTATCCAAGAATATTAACAGATAGCGAATACTGTAAAGTTGGTACTTACCCTTTAGATTATATTTTTTTATCTAACAAACCTAAATACTTGATAGGTATGAGTGTACCTCCAGTAATGACTGCACAAATAGCTACAGAGATTTATAGTCAGTGGCTTAATAAATTATAATAATTAATTATTTTTTAATGAAATCGACACTAAATAGAATAGCTGACCTAATAGAAGAGTATAACTCTACAAATATATTTGACGGTAATAAATTAAACCAGCAACTAAAAGAACTAACTAGTAGACTATATCACATAGAAACTATGAGAACTAAGGCGCACGAAGACTATGAGAAAGTAATACATACTAAAGTAGCTGAAGGGTTTTCTGTAGCTAGAGCCACTAATGAGGCTAAGGTAGAAGTACCTGAGATGTACCAATTAAGAAGACTATTAGAGTCTGGTTATAGAGTAGTAGACGCTATGAGAACAAACATAAGTTTTTTAAAGTCTGAAATGTATAATGTAACTAAGGATTAAGTGAATAACAAACTAATTAAAAAAATAGAGAACTTTATTTTGTATATAGGCAGAGAGTATAAGGTAGTCGAATTAGAAGACTTTAAACAGGATATCTTTATACTACTACTAAACAAAGGGGAGGACTTTATTATACAATTAGACAGCGAAAACTCTATTAAGAAATACGTCTATAAATTATGTATATTTCAAATAATAAGTGAGCGAGGTAGATATAGAACTAAATACTATATACCTAGTCACTTTAATAGCTTAGAAGACATAGAGACTTATACTAATAGTTGTTTTAAAGATGAGGTACTAAAAGACCTTATTAACTCACTAGATGGCTTAGATAAAATAATGTTAGAACATTTATTACTTTGCTCTGGCAATAAGCAGTGCTTAGCTAAAAAGACTAATATTCACCAAAATACTATACAATATAAATTTAAAGAATTAGCAAATAAAATAAAACAAAACTGGTCACTAAATGAATTCTATACTTAACACCTTAATAATAATATCACTAGCCACAACCTGGACAGATTACGCTAGACCTATGATAAATAAACTAGATTACAAACCCTTTAACTGTAGCTTTTGTCTCAGCTTTTGGATTAGTTTAATAACTTTTTTTATAACTTTAGACCCTTTAATATTGATAACTCCGTTAATTTTACGTATAATAGAAAGGCGATTATTATGACAATAGAGAAAGTAATTAAAGAATATGACAAAGTAAAAGCGTTTCCTAGTAAGGTAGACATCTCTTTTCTTAGAAACAATTTTGATCCTATACTAAAAGAAAACTATCCAGACGTTAGGATTAGCTGGGCTTGTAATAGTTGCGTAAAAAACCAAATGAGCCTACTATTAAACTGGCTAACAACTAAAGAGACTAAAGAAGCTGAAGCTGTTAAAAAGAAAAGGAATGTCAGAAAAAAAAGAACACCAAAAAAGAAAAGTTAGCTATGGCTACTTTATTGACGAAGACGGACTCTACTATTATAGTGAAATAGACGGAGAGGTTTATCAGTGTTTTGACATAAACGGGGTAGCCTCTACTACTTATGAATTTGGGTTTGATTATAATGTATTAGAATTAGCTTATATATACGAAAATGAAATTAACACCGAAAGAAATTAAAGAACAAAAAGCCTTATTTGGTAGTAAGCCAGTAAACTACTTTGTCAGATTTATGGAAGCTAAAAGAAAATGGAGGAGACTACCAGACTACTTTATAAAACAAGTTATAGACAATAGTGAGAAACTATGAAAACAGTTAATAGCATATCAGGAGGTAAAACCTCAGCTTACATAGCAGCTAACTATAAAGCTGACTACAATGTTTTTAGTTTAGTTAGAACTAATGACAAAAACTGTATGTATCCAGATGTAAAAGTAAGGCAGTTAGTTAGTGATAAGTTAGGAAAAGAGTTTATTGGTACATTAGAAGATGATATTATTATTAATACAATATTAGACTTAGAGCAGTTTATAGGTCAAAAAATAAGCTGGGTTAGTGGTAAAACATTTGACGAAGTTATCACTAGAAAAAATGGAACTAAATACCTACCTAATAAAATATCTAGATACTGTACTACTGAACTAAAAACAATGCCAGTTTTATATTGGATGTATGACGTAATTAAAGAACCTGTTAAAATGAGATTTGGATATAGAGCTAACGAAACTAATCGAGCTAAAACTATGTTAAGTAAAACAGATGAGGAAGGATTTACAAAGGTAAAAGCTACATTTAGTAAATTAAAAGATGGTAGAAATAGTTGGCAAGAAATAAGGTATTGTAAACCAGAATTCCCATTAATTAAAGACAATATATATAAAGATAATATAGAGAACTATTGGAAAGATAAGCCAGTAAGATTTGCTTATATGAATAACTGTGTAGGCTGCCACTGGAGGAGTCCACTACTATTAAAAAAGATGAGTGAAAAACACCTTAATAAAATGCAATGGTTTGCAGACCAAGAAACGGAAAAATCTAAATGGAGAAGTGATGTTATGTACAAAGATATTTTAAAATGGAAATCACAAATAGAATTATTTGACAATGATTTTAACGAATGTGATTCGGGACACTGTGGACTATGAAAAAGCTAACACCTAAACAGAGAAAATTCGCTGAGGAGTATGTTAATACTGGTAATGCTTCAGAGGCTTATAGAAGAGCTTATGATGTTGGTGCTGACACTAAATTAGAGACTATAGCTACTAAGGCTAGTCACCTCTTAGCACAATACAATATAAGTACAAGGGTTAAAGAGTTGCAAACAAAAGAGTCTGAGTCATTCCAAATAACTAGGAAGGAAGTAGCAGAGGGCTATTTTAAGATGATTAAAAGCTGGGAGTATCTAATGGACTTAGCAGCAAAAGAAAACCTAACTAAGGACCAAAAAGCCAAATTCTATTTACTTAAAGAAATGGTTAAGGGAAGTGACTATAGAGGTGCTTATGATTCAATAGCTAAAATGTTTGGATTAAACGCTCCAGACAAACAGGAAATAGAACAGACAGTTCACAATATTAATATCAACATAAAGCGTGGAAGCGACTGAAATATTCGAACGTAATTACGATTCTAAGGCTAAGATAGTAATTAATCGAGGAGGTACTAGGAGCAGTAAGACCTGGAGTCTTAACCAGCTTTGTGCTTTGTGGTTAATTAGTGGGAATTATGGTAATGGTAACTATATTAGTGAGGGAGTTTGGACCACTGTAAGAAAGTATAGAACTAATCTAGACGGTACTGTCATAAGAGACTTTGAGGACATTCTAAAAGCTGAAGGCTGGTATAGTGGGGTAGAACATAACAAAACTAAAAAGCAATACAGATACGGAAAGAGATTAGTAGAGTTTATAGGTGCAGATGATGAGCAAAAGCTAAGAGGAGCTAAAAGAAATATATTATACTGTAATGAGGCTAATGAGTTAGAATACAAACAGGAGTTCTTTCAATTACTAATGAGAACCGAGAATAAGATATTTCTAGACTTTAACCCAGACGATGAGCAGATTTGGATTAACCAGGAGCTAGAGATTAAGCGTTCTAACGAGGTCAATGACGTAGAGGTGATAGTATCTAACTATAAAAATAATTCGTTTCTACCTAAGTCACTAATTAAAGAAATAGAGTATCTACAGCAAACAGATAAAGAGTTTTGGAAGATATACGGACTAGGAGAGTATGGCAATATTAGTGGGCTAGTATATGAAAATGTTAAGTATGTAAATAGTATGCCAGACTGTAAGTTAGTAGCTTATGGCTTAGACTTTGGTTATTCTATTGACCCCTCAGCTTGTGTAGCAGTATATCGTAAAGATGACGAGCTATATTTAAAGGAAATTATCTACGAAAGAGAATTAACTAACCAGGACCTAGCAGAAAGACTAAGACCTATTATAGGTAGGGATGAGGTTATTTGTGACTCAGCAGAGCCTAAGAGTATTGAAGAGATATATAGACTAGGTTTAAACGCTAAGCCAGCTACAAAAGGTAGAGATAGTATACTTAACGGAATAGATATTCTTAAACGATTTAAAATAAATGTAGTTAATAGTAGTAACCTTAGAAAAGAGTTTAGGACTTACAAATGGGCTACTGACAAAAACGGAAATAGTCTACAAAAACCAATAGGAGCAGACCACTTACTAGATGCTTTGAGATACGTAGCTTTAATACATTTAAAACAAAATAATAAAGGCTGGTATTCAATACGATAAAATTGATTATATTTACACTAGATTTTATTGATAATTATTTTATTAATTTATATTTTGAGGAAGTAGTCGGCAAAAGAGCGTTACTTCCTCTTTTTTTTTAACAGAGGAAAAAACACCAAATGCTAAGCAAATGGTCAGCAAATGCTGAGCAAATGGGGTTATATAAGATAAGATAAGAAAAGAAAAGACAATAAAAGAAAAGATAAAATAAGAACAAAAAGCAGCATAATTAAAATAAATAGATTTAATCGTATTTAAAATGTTAATCTATATGAATATACCAAAAAACTATTTAAGTGTCTTAGAACTTATCTAAATAGTGTTTAAATAGATATTGAGTTGTTTTATTTAGTTAGTGTTTAGTTAATTACTATTTAATTAAAATTTATTTTTAGTGCTTTTGTTATAATTCAAAAATTTGTTATATATAGAAATATGAGAATCACAATACCAACAAAATGGGAAGATGTTACAATAGGTAAATACATAAACCTAAGACCAGTATTAAACTCAGAGTTAACTCCAATAAACAGAGTCATAAACATACTAGCAGTACTAACTGGACAAAAAAAGGAACTAATTAAAAATATTAGTCTAGACCAGTATAAGAGTATTAAAGAAAAAATGTCATTCTTAGAAACTGAATTACCTAGAGAACTAAAAAACAATAAATTTAAGATAGGTGACAATTGGTATAAATTTGAACTTAAAGCACAAAATTTGATATTTGCAGAGTATATAAATATTATGGAAATCTTACAAAGTGCAAAAGATGACCAGGAGGCTATATTTAACAACCTACATAGAATACTAACTACTATTTGTAGACCTATTAAGAAACGTTTTTTTATATGGCATAATATTAAGATGGATGCTAAGTTGACAAGGCAAACACAACAAAACTTTTTTGACAATATGCCTATGACAATAGCCTATCCGATAGGGGTTTTTTTTTACACTCACTCGGAGACCTTAACGGAAATTATAAAAACTTGTTTAATGGAGGAAGCGGAGAGACTGAAGAGGGAAGCGGAGACAGAGATAGCTTCAATAAAAGATGGGGATGGTGGCAAACACTAGATAACTTAACTAATAGTAGAATAGACAAATGGGATATAGTTTTAGAATGGAATGTAATAAAAGCCTTAAACATAGTAGCTTATTATAGTGATAAACAAAAAGTACATATACAAATACATAAAGACCAAATGCAAAAAATGAAACGTAGATAATGAGTGATCAGTTAGACATATTCGGCTTTGATGTTAATCAACTAGAAGAGGTTAAAATAGATAACCCTAGTACACTAGCTGAGGTGTTTAATAATATTGCTGCGGATATGGTTTTCTGCTTAAAGCAATCAGTACAAAAAGAAAAGCTAACTTATAAAGGTGGTCTATTAGAGTCAATTAAAATGCCTGTTAAGATGTTCGGTTTTAGAATGACAGCTACTTTGTTTTTAGCTGACTATTACGACTATCTTAATAAAGGTGTAAGAGGTATCGGAGGTAAGAAAAAAACTAAAAACGAATACTGGGAAATTAAAGCTCCAGACAGTCCTTACAAATTTAAAAAAGGACCTAGTGTTAATCATATTAGACAATGGGCTAAAAGTAAAGACTTAAATGAATACGCTGTAAGAACGTCAATAGCTCATAAAGGAATTAGACCTAGATACTTTTTCGACAATTGTATGAAAGAGACTTTTTACGGTGAGACATTTAACAGATTTAAAACAGACATAAGAGTAGTGTCTGGGGAAAGAGTAGCAAAAGGATTAAAAGAAATATTACAAAAATGAGTTTAGAAGTAAAACATTATCCAGAGGACTATAGAACAGTATATAATCCTATTGAAGTAGTTGTATTAGAAACCTCATCAATTACTAGAAATTATGAAGGTTTTTCTTATTTAATAGATGTTTATAACGGTAGTGTTTCAACTGCTAATTTAATAGGTAGGTTAAAAGTCCCACCTACAGGAATAGGAGGCTTTGGTAGGTTTGATGTTTCGGGAATTACAGAAAGTTATTTGAGTAGTTATTTAGGTGAGATTAACGGAAGTAATTTAGACTCTGCTATAGCTACTACTGATACGGATGTAAATATTGTTTTAAGGTATGGCTGGCAGCATTATAATAATGGTACTTATACTATTAGTATGAATCAAACAGTAACTATGCCAGATACTACTACTGTAAGTGAAACTACCTTAATTACTTTTAACGGTAGTCTTCCAAACTATAGAAGAGACCTAGTTAATTTTTATGACTGGCAAGACAGAGGTTATTACCAAAAATATATACCTACTACTATTACTGGTTTTATTAGTCCTAAAAAATTTCTAACGAATTCCCCAAATTATGTAGTAATACCTTCAGACCCTAGAGATATTGGTTTTAGTGATAAAAGCCAAAAAATAAAAATTACAGACGAAGGATATATATACGCTTTTTATAGTACTGACATTAATTATGTTACTTATAGTGTTAAGTTAAATAATGGTAACACTTTTAATAGAACTTTTAATATTAGTACTATTGCAGCTGGAACTAATATTATAGCTATACCTTCAGGACCAGCTACTATAAATGCTATAGACTCTAGTTTACTTACTGGTAGTATTACACAGCCTGTTATAAGTAGTGATGTTGTTAACTATGGAGTTAGACTAGATAACGATAACGCATCTCCGAACGAAAAATCTACTACTGAATTATTTAGCTTTAAAATAGATACTGACTGTAGATATGAAACTAGAAGACTAGAATTTTTAAATAGTCTAGGAGGCTTTGATTATTATAACTTTACTAAGGTGTCTAGACATAGTGAACAAATAGACAGGAAATTCTTAAAAGCTAATCCTAATAACTTAAACACTTCGACAGGTGTTATAGATTACTCTATAAGCAATAGAGAAAAAATACAGTATTATACTAAGTCAACTAGTAAAATGAAATTAAATTCAGACTGGGTAGATGTCGATACCTTTAACTGGCTACTAGAACTTATAGAAAGTCCAGAGGTTTATTTATTAGATGAGTATACAACCCCTACAGGAACTACTGAAGTAAGACGAATTCCAATTAAAAACATACAGGGAAACTGGGAAGAGAAAGTTAGTAGTACAGATAATATATTTAATTTAAGTATAGACCTAGAGCTAAGTATGGATAACTACAGACAAAGATTTTAAAATGGATAATAGACAAACAAACCTAGAGGACTTAATTAAGAAAATGGAAAAATTACCAGTTCCAGAAAGAACCTGTAATATTGATGACGAAAATTGCGAAAGCTGTAGCGGATAATGTTAAAAGAGGAATTATATATAAATGGCGAAAGTGTAGAGTTGATAGGGTCTTTAAATCCTAACTTAACTTTTAATATTGCTGACATAGCAAAGCCAGACACTAGGAAAGCGGACTTTTCTAAGACTATAGAACTACCAGCTAGTAAGAAAATAAATAAAATATTTGAACATATATTTGATTTAAATACTGACCTACAAACTTTTAACCCTAACTTAAAGACTAATGTAACTTATTTAGTTAATGGTGAGGTTCAAATAGATGGCTACTTACAAATAAAATCCATTAAAAACAAAGATGGTGAAATTATATACAACTGTATTATAATAGGTAGAATAGGTAACTTTATTGCTGACCTACAAAATAATGAATTAACAGACTTAGACCTAAGTTCTTTAGATCACACTTACACTAAAGCTAATCAGTCTGCTACTTGGAATTTACCTTTAACTACTGACTACGTTTACCCTATGATTAACTATGGTTATATACTAGAGCCTGGTACTGAAAATTGGACTGTCCCTAGTCTATATCCAGCTATAAAAGCTAAGAAGTATATAGATGCTATTTTCGATAGTGCTGGCTATACTTACACTAGTAGCTTTTTTAGTAGTACTTTATTTAATACTTTAATAATTCCTTTTAACAATAAAGAATTTAATCTAGATGACACTGCTATTCAAAATAGAATTATAGAGGTAAACACCCCACAAGAAACTGTAGGCTCTAATGCTTTTGTGACTCCATTACAAACAACCTCAACTAGTGCTTATGACGCTAATTTCATAAAGTACACTAATGAAGTTAGGGACACTGGAAACGTATATAACAACAGTACTGGTATATTAGAAATACAAGCGGGAAAAGCTGGCTACTATAATCTTAGTACTATGCTACAATTACAGGGAGTCTTTACTAGTCCTAGTGCTGCTCTAGGTAGTGGTGCTAGTTATGTTAGTAATGGATTTATTGAGGGTCATATACAGGTAAGAAGATATAGCTCTGCTAATGCTTTTATAGAACATTTAGACACTCTTAGCTATGGAATTAGTCCAGACACTGCTTTCCCAGCAAATACTGCACCGGCTACAGTTACTAACGCTGCTAATCCAACTGGAGCAGTTAGCTCTAATAGTACTGACTTACTACATACCTTTGGAATTATCAATATAAACGGAGTTGGTTACATTAATATTTTTGACGCTAATGCTTCTTTAGGAATAAACCCAAATAGTAACTCTGTTAGAAACCAATTTACTATTAATGTAGATAATGTATATTTAAATGAAGGTGAGAAAGTAAGGATTGTTTTACAGTATGCAGTTAGACAGCGTTATGGTATTCCGTTAGTTCCTGGATTTTGGCATACTACAAACGCTCCAGACGTTGCAGTAGCTGGAGGAAGTTATCAATTAAATTTATTAAGTGGGTACTTAAAGACTGAGTATTTAAATAGAGAGATTACAGAGGGTAGTTTAGTTTCTATGAATTCTACTATTCCTAGAAAAGTAAAGCAAAAAGATTTTATTATGTCTCTAGTTAAGATGTTTAATCTATATATACAACCAGACCCAAACAATGAGAAAAATTTATTAATAGAACCTAGAGACGATTTTTATAGTAATAATATAGTAGACTGGTCTAATAAGCTAGATATTTCTAGAGAGGTAGAGTCTAAGCCAATGGGAGCTTTAAACTATAAAGAATATTTATTTACTTACAAACAAGATAAAGACTATTATAATAAATTATATTTTGATACTTGGGAAGAGGTTTACGGACAAGATGATTTTAGACTAGTAAATGAATTTGTTACTAATGAATATAAGACATCTGTAATATTTTCACCTACTCCCTCAGTAGGGCAAAATTGGTATGATAGGGTACTCCCTACTATAATTAAGTTTGATGATAATAACGGAGTACAAAAAATAGAAAGCAATATAAGGATTCTACAGTGGGGAGGTATGAAAGCGACAGGACAACAGTGGGTGCATAGAGACGCTGACAATAATACTACTAGCTACTCTACCTATCCTTATGCTGGTATGTTTGACGACCCTTATACTCCTAACAATATACTAGACTTTGGTTTAGGTAATGAAATATATTATTCTAATGTATTTGATAAGGTTATAACTTTCTCTAATAATACACTAGTAAATAAATACTATTCTAAATTTTTACAGGAAATAACAGACAATAACAGTAAAATTGTAACTGGTTATTTTGATTTAAGTCCTAGCGACATTAAACAACTATCTTTTAAAGACCAATATTATTTTAAAAATCAATATTTCAGACTAAATAAAATAGAGAATTATAACCCTAGTAACCCTATTACTAAATGTGAATTTTTAAAGATTAAACTGTCTAATACTTTTAATGCTACTACTAGGTCTAGCTTTGGTGGTGGTGGTGCTATAGGCACTAGAGACACTGTTCCTAAGTTTTCTATAGGTCAAAGTAACTTAATAAATAATAACGCTGTAAGTAACTTAAATCAAAAGGTAATAGGTTCTAATAATTACATAAGTCCAAACGCTAGAGGGGTTAGTGTAATGGGGGATAATAATAAAGTATTTTCTAATACTAGAAACATACAGATAAACGGTTCTAATAACATAGTAGAGTCTGGGTTAAGTAATGTACAGTTAATTAATAGTAATGACCAAACAGTAACTAACTCAAATACTACTTATGTAAATAATACTATTACTGGACCAGGAGCTAGTAAGACTATTACAGTAGATGAGAAAGCAGACCCAAATATTCAGGTTTATTTTTGTGACTCTACAGCTGCGGATATAGATATAATTTTTCCTATAGCTAGTAGTATAGTAATCGGTAAAACTTGGACTTTTAAAAAGGTTAACTCATCTAACCAGGTTACTTTAACGGCTAGCTCTATAAGTACTACAATAGACGGAGCTAGTACCTATACACTAAACGCTCATTATAAGTATGTCACTATTCAATGGGATGGAAACGAATTTTTAATAACATCAAATAATTAAAACAAATGGCTGAAAAAATAGCTTTAGAATTAGACATTAACGCAAAAGGAGCTACTACTTCTTTAGGTCAATTAGAACAAGAAGCCGAAAGACTAAACGAAGAGTTAAGGAAAGTTCCTTTAGGCTCACAGGCTTTTAAAGACTTAAAGTCTGAGTTAGTAGGTGTTAACAAAGAAATTAAAAACACCGAGCTATCTATGGAGGCTTTAGATAATGAGCAAGTCGCTAGTGAGTTAGGTAGTGTAGCTGGTGCTGTTGGTGATGTCTCAGCTGCTTTTATTTTACTAGGTGGCTCTGGTGGTCCTATAGAAGAGACTGTACAAAATATAGAAAAGGCTATAGGAGTATCTATGGCTTTTAAAGGTGCTATAGAGGGTACTCAATCAGCTATGAAGTTATTTAACAACGTAGTTAAGAATTCTACTGCTTTTCAGAAAGCTAATAACGCTACTACTATAATAGCTAGCGGTGTAATGAAATTATTTACAGGCTCAGTAAATACTACCTCTACAGCTTTTAAAGGATTAAGAACCGCAATAGCTGCCACTGGTATAGGTTTACTAGTAGTAGGTGTAGCTGCTTTGATAGCTAACTTTGATAAGTTAAAAAATGCTATTAGTGGGGTGTCTAGTGCATCTAAAGACTTAGTAGAGTCAACTAAATTAACTAACAAACTAAATGAGAAAAATTTAGAGACTTTAAATAATCAAACTAATATTTTAAAACAACAGGGATTTACAGAGCGTCAAATTATTAAAATGAAGCTAGATGCTCAAAAGCAGATAGTAGACGGTTTAATAGCTGAAATAGAAGCTCAAAAGTTAGTTAATGAAGAGAAAGTACAGGGGTCTATTAGAAACCAAAACATCCTTAAAAAGACTGTAGAATTTCTATTAATAGTACCTAGAACCCTTTTAAAATTAAATGAGTTTGCAGCTGAGAGCTTTTTAAAATTAATTAATAAAGTAACTCAAAGTTCAGTAGGTAGAAAACTTTTTGGATTTGAGCCTATAAATATAGACTTAGGATTAACTGAAAGAGCAGACGAATTACTAGACAGAGCTACTAGATTTATCTTTGACCCAGAGGCTACAGAGTTAGAAGGTCAAAAAGAATTAGAAGTATTACAAGATAATTTACTAAAACAGAGAGACGCTTTAGCTGGTCACCATTTAGCTATATTAGATATAGATAGGAAATTTGAGCAAGATAGACAAAAGTTATTAGATGAAAACGCTTTAGAAAAAATTGAAATTAGAACCAATAAAATAATAGCTCTAGATAATGAAGTTCTTAAAAATAGAGAAAATAATATTATACGCTCAGCTGAATTAGCATCTGCAGAAATTAGCATCGAGAGAAATAAAAACGAACAAATAAAAGCACAAAGAGAGGCACTAGAAGCTGCCACTTTAGAAATAGCCTCTAACACTATAAGTACATTAATTGCTTTAAATGAAGGTTTTACTGTTAATGAGTTAGATTTAAGCGAACAAAAAAAGATAGCTAAAGAGAATGAAGATACAGAAGAGTTAAAAAGGTTAATAGCTCTAGAACAGGCTAACGAAATTATTAGAAAAAAATCTTTTGAAAGAAATAAAAAATTACAAATAGCGCAAGCCTTAATACAAACCTATCAAGGGGTTAACGCTATTTTTGCTAGTGCCGCAGCTAATCCTAAAACTATACTATTTCCAGCACAACCTTTTATAGCGGCTGGTTTGGCTTTAGCCTCTGGTCTAGCTAATGTTGCTAATATAAGAAAACAAAAGTTTCAAAGTAGTAGCCAAACAGCTGGAGGGGGTATTAGTCTACCTAGTACTTTAAACGGTGGAGGTGGTGACGCTCCAGTAATTGGACCAGCTAACACTAGTACACTAATTGACCAACAACCTCAAAGAGTATTTGTAACTGAGACAGATATAACAAACACTCAAAACAATGTAGCTGTAATAGAGGGGCAATCAACATTTGGAGGAAATTAAAAAATAAATAATATGAAAAATACAGAACTATTAGAATTAATTATAGATGAGGAAGACGAGTCTGGAGTGTCACAAATAGCACTAGTAGATTCACCCGCCATAGAGTCAGAGTGGCTAGCATTTAAGAAACATCAATTTGAAGAGACTTTTAACGATTACCCAGAGTCAGCATCTAACAACGCAAAGAAAGCCATAGAATATAAAGAAGAGAATAACATAGAGTGCGGTACTAGAGTAGGATGGACTAGAGCTAGACAATTAGCTAACAAAGAAAAAATAAGCTGGGAGACTATAGGTAGAATGGCTAGTTTTAAAAGACACCAACAAAATAAAGACGTTCCTTATAGTGAGGGCTGCGGAGGTATTATGTGGGATGCCTGGGGAGGTGCTAGCGGTATTAACTGGGCTATTGATAAAATGAAAACTAAAGACAAATATAGACAGGAGTTTAAAATAGAAGACGAAGAGAAAAGAATAGTAAGTGGTTACTTTATGAAAGCAGACTTACCTATTATTAGACTAAATGACGAAAACGAAAAATACTATGTAGTCTTTAGAAGAGATACTATAGAGAAGATCGTAAACAAATTCTTTAAGAATGGTCTTAATGCTAACGTAAATCTAATGCACGATAACAACCTACAGGCTAAAGGTGTTTATGTAATAGAGTCATTAATAATAGATTCTAAGAGAGGTATTAAAGCACCTAAAGGATTTGAAGACGCTCCAGACGGTAGTTGGTGGGGTTCTATGAGAGTCGAAAATGATGAGGTTTGGGCTATGGTTAAAGATGGTAGCTTTAAAGGATTCAGTGTAGAGGGTATGTTTGGACAGGCTAAGACTATTAAATATCCAGTAACTTTAATAAATAAAATAAGAGAAGTAGTAAAGAAGTATAAACAAAAGAAAAAAAATAATTTTGTTAGTATGGTAGTAGACAAAGACTTCGCTATAATAGATGACAGACTAGCTTACTCTTCTAAAGAGATGGCTTTAAAAGCTGCTAATGACTTAGGTGTAGAGGGTATTCACGAACACGAATACAATGACAAAATTTGGTTTATGGTAGGGGAAACACACGAGGCTAATATGTACAAAAAATGTCCTCCAGGATATACTAAAAAAAATGGTAAGTGTGTAAAAAGTAAATATTAAAAAAATAGTTAGTATAAAATTGTGATACTATCAATTATTTGTTATATATAATAGTATATAAAAATTTTTCATTATGAGTGAACTTAAAGAATTATTCAACGATATTAAAAGCATATTCAAAAGCGAAGGTATAGAAGTTGAAAACGAATCTAAAGTAAACTCCGAAATTACTGAAAATTTTACCGAAGAAACCTCTGAAGAGACTACTAAAGAAACTATTGAAAAGTTTGAAGACGTAGTACTAGAAGACGGTACTGTAGCACAAATAGAGCCAGATGTTTCTATAGGTGCTGCTGTAGTCGTAGAGGTAGAAGGTGAGCTATTGCCAGCTCCAGACGGTGAACATAAACTTAGCGATGGTAGAACTATTTCTACTGAGGCTGGGGTTATTGTAGCTGTAGAGGAAGCTGAGGAAGAGCCAGTAATAGAAGAGGAAGCTGAAGAGGAAGAAGAAATGTCTACTCCTTTAACTGAAGCTCAAGAAAGAGAAGCTAAAAAAATCATTGAGTCTGTTGTAACTGAAAGAGTATTTTCTATGGAAGCTACTCTGTCAGAGGAAAACAAAGACCTTAAAAAAGAGATTAAAACCCTTAGAGATTCTTTTGCTAAACTTTTAGAATTGACTGAAAAGTTAATCGAAGAGCCTGTTAATAATGCAGTTGTAAAAAGAAAATCAGCGTTCAAAGCGTTGAAAAAAGAAAACAAAAAAGATATAATAACTATCTTAAAAAATAAAAATATAATAAACTAAAAATTAAAAATTATGAGTTTTGATGTAAGTGCGCTTCCAGCGTATACGGAACAAAATGCAATGGACTTAATAGTAAAGTCAGTTGCTGGAGGAAGATTAGCGGAGTACGCTAATATTCAAGACGGTGTGAAAGGACCGACTACAATTAATATACTTTCAACAGACGTTGTATTTCAAGCTGACGGATGTTCTAGGAGTGCTAGTGGTTCTACTACTTTGTCTCAAAGAACTATTACCCCAGGTGCTGTAGCAGTACACGAAGATTTGTGTATGACTGACCTAGCAGCTAAATATACTGCGGTAATGTTAAAGCAAGGATTAACAAATGAGAAAGAAGAGATTCCTTTTGAAGAGATTTATTTTTCTCAAAAAGTTGCAAAAGTTCAAGAGGCTTTAGGTAAAGCATATTGGCAAGGTGACACCACTTCTGGTGCTGCTAATCTAAGTAAGTTTGACGGATTAGATAAGCAAATTTTAGCAGCTGGAACAGCTATCAATGGTAACCCAACTGGGATTACTACAGGTACTGGATATACTTCAGCTAATATTATTAGCATCCTTTTAGGAATGGCTGAATTAACTCCTGAGGCTATTGCTGGAGCAGATGACTTAAAAATGTTTATAGCACCAGCTCAGTTTTTATCTTATCAAAGAGCTTTAGCTGACGGTAACTATTTCCATTATGTATCTGAAGGGCAGACTCAGTCTATGCCTTTAATTGGTTTCCCAAACATTGAAGTAGTTTCTGACCCAGGTCTAACTCAATCAAATAATAATATTTACTTGATGAGAGCTTCAAACGTATTTATCGGTGTTGATTTACCAGACGAAGAGGCTAACGATGTTAGGTCTTGGTATGATGATAATGATAGAATCTATAAGGTGACTATGGCTTTCAGAACAGGTGTTAATGTAGCTTTCCCTGACGAGATTGTTAGATTTGCTTTAGTATAATATTAATGGGGGATTAAGTTCCCCCTTTTAAATAATCGTTGGCTGAAATGCTAACTAATTGAAAATTAAATAGTTATGAGTTGTATATTAGCATCGGGAATGGCTAGAGATTGCAGTGACAGTCTAGGAGGTATTGAGGAAGTCTTAATATCTGAAAGAGACAACGTTTCTGCATTTACTCAGTCAGGTCACGAAATTAGTGCTATTACTCAGGTTGGTACATCAAGTTTTTTTAAGTATAATCTAAAGAAAGAGTCAGGCTCTGTTACCTCTACAGCAACTGTAGACCAGGCAGCTGGGACTTCTTTTTATGATAATGTTTTAGCGTTTACTATAAATAAGTTAACGGCTACTAAAACTAATGAAATTAAAATGTTGATGTTAGCTAGACTAGCAGTAATAGTAAAAACAAATAATGGTACGTATTTAGCCCTTGGTTTTGACCAGTTCGCTGAAGGTAGTTCTTTGGTAGCACAAACTGGACAGGCTTATGGAGACCCAAATCAATACCAAATCGAGTTAACTGATAAATCTCAGTTGCCTTGTTATGAAGTTCAAGCCTCTGTTGTGGCTGGTTTAACGATTGCATAATCGTTTTTTTGTTGTATGAAAGAGGGGAGTAGTTTCCCCTTTTTTTTTAAATTTGTAATATGTTAAAGAAATCTTATATAGGAAAAACAATCCACACTAAAGGCTTTAAAGTTTTAATATGTGAGGAAAATATAGAGTTATTAAAAAAGTTAGAGATAACTGAAGTATTTACAGAAAAGAAAAAAACAAAGAAAAGTGATAGTACTGACTAAAGGAACTACTAATAATTTTGTTTGTACTTTGTATGAATTGACTACTATTCAGCAAAATGCTGGATATTTATTTGAGTTTGAAAGCGATCAAACTAAAGAAAAATATTACACAGTTTTAACAGATATTAGCACAAATATTTCTAGATATAATGAATTTAACTTAATAGAGAATAAAGTTCAAGACCCTGTTAACGGACAAATTCTTTTAGGAAGTGCTGGGTATTACAATTACAAAGTATATGAGCAGCTGAGTTCTACTAATTTAGACCCTACTAATATAGCAGTAGTAGGAGTAGTAGAGGAGGGAAAAATGAAATTAATAGACACTAGTTACCAACCTAGTTTTACACAACATACAGTTTCACCTACTACTAACGTAGTATATAATCCAGCACAATGAGTATAAAATTAATTCCTATCAATTTTGGCGGTTATGAATTACCAGAGTTTAAAGAGTCTAAAAAAGGTGACTGGTACGAATACGGAATAGATAGACCTTATAAAAATACTTATCCAGATTATCTAACTAAACTATATAACGAGTCTAGTAAACATAATCAAATTATTAATAGTAAGGTTAAGTTTATAGTAGGACAAGGTTTTGTAGTAGATGAGAAACTAACATTTTCAGAAAGAGCTTATGTAGATGGTTTTCTTAGGATGCCTAACGAAGACGAGAACATAGACGAGCTAACGTCTAAACTAGCAAAAGATAAGAAAGTATACGGAGGTTTTAGCTTACAAGTTAGAATGTCTAAGAGTGGCAAAATAGCTGCTATAAATCATATAGACTTTTGTGACATTAGAGCTGGAGTTGATAATGGTTTATTTTATTACACTGATGACTGGTCTTCTAGAAATCCACAAAATAACGAAGACTATAAAATATTACAACAGTTTCCCTACGATGATACTGCTAAGCCAGAGGTAGATTATTTAATTTACTACAAAGAATATAGACCAGATTTAGGAGTCTATCCTATGCCAGACTATACTAGTGCTATTCCTTATTTAGAGTCAGACGCTGAAATAGCTAACTTTACTTTACAAAATATTAAAAATAATCTTTCTGCGGGTTATGTAATTTCCTTTGCTAATGGGCAACCGACAGAGGAAGAAATGCAATCTATAGAAAGAAGATTCAAAGATTATGCTACAGGATCTGATAACGCTGGTAAGCCTTTGCTTTCATTTACTGACCAGAACTCTGACCACCCTCAGATACTACCTATCCCAGTTAACGGACAAGACGAAAGATTCATAAACCTAAATAACCAAATAAGGGAAGAGATATTTACAGCTCACGGAATTACTAGCCCTCAGCTTTTTGGAATTAAAGAAGCTGGCGGTAGTGGCTTAGGAAACAACGCTGACGAGATAGTAGTAGCTAGTCAATTATATCAAAATCTACAAATAGACCCAGAGCAAAAAGTATTTAACGAATTAATAAACTCAATACTTAACTTTAATGGTATTAGTGGACATCCAGTAAGAATACAAAAGATAGAACCAGTACAAAGATACTTTAGTGAGACTGCTATTTTAAATGTGATGACTCAAGACGAAATAAGAGAGAAAATAGGTCTACCAGCTTTACAACCAGAGCAAAAAGTAGAGCTTAAAAGTGATGAGGACGAAATAATATTTAATCAATTAGAAACTACTGGTATAGACGCTAATAACTTAGAAGTATTAAAAACTTATCATAATCCTATTACTAATTTAAAAGATGCTAAGGAATTTGAAAACAAAATAATTAATGAGTCTTTTGCT